>Ga0114934_10001077_pt1 | contig 17799 bp, 16 predicted proteins | sample 4SBtaG_2_FD_99695 | JGI IMG/M metagenome (GOLD analysis project Ga0114934, IMG submission 99695) | Deep subsurface microbial communities from Kolumbo volcano to uncover new lineages of life (NeLLi) - 4SBTROV10_white metaG | ecosystem: Environmental > Aquatic > Marine > Volcanic ...
CACACCACCGGGTTCAACCGGATCGTGCCGGTGTGCGAGGCCCTCGACGAGGCCGTCAGCGCTCTCGATCAAGACCCGTCATAGGGCCCAATCAGGCCCAATCAAGCCCAATCAGGCGGTACTAGTTAGCCGGTCGGCGATGTCGGCGAGGCCGTCGAGGTCGTGAACATCGTCGGCTAGCAGCGGCACTCTGACCATCAGTGCGTCGGGTGCGACTTCTCGCAGTTCGTCGACTCGGGCATGGTCGTCGGTTGATGCCGCGGTGAGGTCGGCCAGCGCCTGGGCGGCGGCGCGGTTTGTGGCGCCTTCGGCTTCGTTGAGGAGTTGAGCTGCTCGTTCGGCGCTGGTCGAAACCGACGGCAGCATCCGGTTGATCACAACCGCGGCGACGTCGAGGTCGGCGTTGCGGATCCGTTCGAGAAAGTAACGAGCCTCGAGCAAGGTGTCGCCACGCGGCGAGGCAACCAACACAAACGCGGTTCGGTCGTCGCTCATGAGTTCGAGGGTGGCCATTGCTCGGCTGCGAAAACCTTCTTCCATCCCTTCGAACGCTTGGAAAAACGCGACGGCTTCGTCGACTACGTTGGCCCCGACCACCCGGGCTAGTTGGCGCAACACCGTTTGGGCCGCTTTGTTGGCCGCTCGCAGCACGCCACGGTTGGATGCGGTGACGATCTTGTAGATCGGGTTGTCTAGCAACCGGGCCAGCAGCTTGGGTGCTTCGAGAAAGGCGAGTGCATCGCGGGTGGGAGGCGTGTCGACGATGACGACGTCCCACTCGTCGCTGTCGTACAACTCGGCCAACTTTTCGACCGCCATGTAGTCTTGAGTGCCCGAAAGCGTGCCCGAGATGTTGCGATAGAAGCGGTTCGAGAGGATTCGTTCGGCTTGTTTGTCGTCGGTGGCGTGGCGTCGCACCACCTCGTCAAACGTCGATTTGGTGTCGAGCATGAGCGCCGCGAGCGTGCCGTCCCAAGGGCCGTCGATAACGGTGGGAGAGTTGTCGAGGGCGTCCAGTCCGAGGGCATCGGCGAGACGTTTGGCCGGGTCGATTGTGACCACCACGGCGCGCCGCCCGGCGCGAGCAGCGGCGACCGCGGTTGCTGCTGACGTGGTGGTTTTGCCCACACCGCCGGTGCCACAACAGATCACCACTTTGCTTCGGGCGAGCAGATCGGCGTAGCTGTTCATCGTGGCTCCGGCAGCCGGTCGATCTCGGCGAGCAAAGTGGTGGCCAACGTGTCGAGTTCGTGAGGTGTGATCTGCGTGCCGAATAGCTGAGGCATCCGAAGCTGGGCCAGCGGCAGCTCGGCGGCGAGCCGTTCGAGTTGTGAGGCTTGGAGTTGTTGGCGGCCGAGCCGAAACGCCGCGGCCGTCTGCAGGTCGTGAAGTTCGCTGGTCGGATCGTGTGCCTCGGGCACTGCGAGGTCGGCGATGTCGGGAAGGATGCCGTTGACCACTACTGGTCCGAGTTTGACGCCTGCTTCGTCTTCGATCGCGTACGAGGTCTCGATCAGTTCGTTGATCGGTGTTTCTTCGGGGATCGTGGCGAGGATTACCTGGCAGCGTGAAGGGTCGCTGATCATCTCGAGCGCCTCGACGGCCTGACGGTGGATTGTCCCGGTGCGGGCCGTGTCGCGCACCCCGGCCGGGCTGCGAAGGAATCCGAGAGCATGGCCGGCGGCCGGCGCGTCGACGATGATGAGGTCGGCAACCCCTTCCTGCTCGAGGGCCTTGATTCGCCCGAGCACCAGCAAATCTTTGATGCCAGGGGTGGCCGTGGCTACTACTTCGAGCAGGCCGGATTTGGCCATGCGACTAACCAGCCGGTTGAAGCCATGACCAGACAGCCATTCGACCAGCGCTTGGTCGGGGGTAATCGAACGAAGTTCTACAGATCCCCGTCCCTCCGCCTCGTGAACCGCAGTGTGTTGCTCGTAGCCTTGGGCGTCGGTGCCGAACATTGGTGCCGAAGCCGACCGCCCGGCCACTTCCACAAGGAGGACCGATCGGCCGGTGCGAGACGCAGCCGTAGCCATCGCCGCCGCGGTCACCGTCTTGCCTACTCCGCCTTTCCCCGCCACGATCAGGACTCGCGACGATGCGAAGAAATCTTTGGGATGCATTTCCCTCCTCGCCCAAGCGGCCGACCGTTCGACGCCGGCTAACTCTATCGGTGGCGTTCGCTGCTGTTCTTCTTGGGCTACTCAGCACGATGTCGCCGGCGCGCGCCGCCGATCCCGCCGACGGCACCGCCTCGGAGGGCGACAGCGCGGTAGAGCCGTTGGTGTTTGATGTTGTCCAGATCTCTGGCTTTCTCGACGGGATCGTGGCCGACTACATCGAGCGTTCGATCACCCGTAGCGAAAACGCCGGTTCCGGAGGATTGATCTTCCAGGTCAACAGCACCCGTTCGGTGGTCGACGACGCCCGCCTCGTCGAGTTGGCCGAACGCATCCACGGCGCCGAGATCCCTGTCTACGCCTGGATCGGTCCGTCTGGCGCCAAAGCCCACGGGCGGGTGGCGCAGCTCATGGCCACCACCGACCAGCTCGCGGTTGCCGTCGGTGCCGAATTCGGCAACACCGGCGACCTGGTCATCGACGACGCATTGTTTCCGCCCGCGTTCGTCGAAGTCGCCGACGCGTTGCGTGACGGCACGGTCGACGAAGACAGCGTGCTCGAACTCGGCTTGGCCGATCGCGACTCGCCCACGTTGGGTTTCTTCGCCTTGGATCTGCCCGGTTTCGAGACCACGATCGATACCAGTGGAGACGAAGCCGTGAGGGTGCCGGTATCACCGGTGCGTTTCTCCAAGTTGTCGGTGTTCGACGGTTGGATGCACACGTTCGCCAGCCCGGCAATGGCCTATCTGTTGTTCTTGATCGGCGCCGCTTTGTTGATCTTCGAGCTCTACACCGCCGGCATTGGTATCGCCGGTGTGGTCGGCGCCGTTTCTTTCATTCTGGGTAGCTACGGGCTCGGGGTCCTGCCCACCCAAGGCTGGGCGCTGGCGCTGCTGATCATCGCCATGGTCGGATACGCGATCGATGTCCAGACTGGCGTTCCTCAGCTTTGGTCGGTGATTGCCACGGTGTGTTTGGTCATCGGATCGTTGTTCTTGTTCGATGGCATCACGATTTCTTGGATCACATTGTTGGCCGGCATCTTGGGTATCTCGGTGTCGATGATCTCGGGCATGCCGGCCATGATCCGCACCCGTTTCGGTACCCCCACGATCGGCCGCGAATGGATGATCGGGTTTATGGGCGAGGCCGCCGACGACATCCACAAAGAAGGGGTCGTCATGATTGATGGGGCGCCGTGGAAAGCACGGGTCAATCGAACCACACCCATTGCCAAGGGCGATCCGGTGCGAGTCGTTGCTATCGAAGGTCTGTACCTCGAGATCGAGCCAGAGGAGGGCGGCGCCCGCGACTACCGCGATATGCGTGGCCCAGACGACGACGCTGGGACCGAGACCGAGTAGTCACCTTTCGGTGAGCCGCCGCTGCAACATTTCGGTGAGCTCATCGACGGGCCCGCCCAGTTCGTCCAACACCTCGCGGCAGATGTGCATTGCTCGGTGCGCGGCGGCTCGATCGTTTCTTTGAAGGTGGCCGGCAACGAGGGTTCGGTGGGCCGCCTCGGACCACGGCTCGATCTTGACCGCCCGGTTGGCCAAACGGATTGCCTCGTCGGTTCGGTCGTGGGCCAAGAGCAGCTCGCTGGCCCGAACCGCCGCATTTACAAACCGGATGTGAAGACGTTGACGTTCCAGGTGCAGCCATTCGCCTTCGTGCACGCTGGCGAGAAGCTCTCCGCGGTAGAGCTCGGTTGCTTCGAGAAGGCATTCGAGCGACAGGCTCGGTGCCCCGTCGGCTTCGAGTTGGGCGGCCTTGTCGAGTAGCGAGTCGAAACGCCACACATCGACGTCGAGGCGGTCGTGACCACCAAGGCGGACACGGTTGGTGTCGGCTCTCACAAAATAGGCCGCATCGCCGCCGGCTCGGCCCGGTTCGAGCACACCCAGTAGCAGGTTCAGAGTCGATCGTAGGTTGCGTCGGGCGGCCTCTTCGGAAGCTTCGGGCCACATCGCGGCCATGGTCGCGTCGCGGGTGGTGTTTGGATGAAAGACGAGGTAGCCAAACAACGAGCGAACCCGTTCGCGGCGCCAGTCGTCGTGGCGAACTTCTTCGTCGCCGAAGAAGAGTTGCTCGGTCCCCAGCAAACGAAAATTGCGGCGTTGCATCGGTGCCAGCGGGACCGAGCTGAGAATCGCCTTGGCCGCCTTGGCCACTTCGGGATGGGCATGCTCGGTGTGGTCGCGCAACCGGTCGCGGGCCGCGTCGCCGATGACTTCGAGCAGCCACTCGGCGCTTGGTGCCGCTTCGGTTCTTCCCGCTGCCCACCCGGCGGCAACGAACTCGCATGCTGTTCGCAAGAAGAGCGACGACAACAAGAGGCCCGGTCGCTCGGGCCATTTGACCGCGGCGATAGCGGTGAGCTCGCCGGTCTGGTCGAGCTCGCGCAAGGCCAAGCCCAGTGAGATGTCTCGGTCCGGCAACGGAACGGTGAGTTGATCCATTGCGGTCGGTTCTATACGACTTATGAGCGAGCCCGAACCGTTGTAGGAGAGCCGAGTGTTGTTGGCGATTGGCGACCGCAACACGAGAGTTCGCATCAGCTGTTCCGCCTTTTCTAGATCGCCCTCCTCGTGGACAATCAGCGCTTCTGGAAGGCCCAGAGATATTTCGACCTGAGCGGCGCCTCGTTCGCCAGCCAGTTGGGTCGCCAGGGAGTGGTGGCGGCGGGCGGTCACGGTGTCGCCGGTGCCGGCGGTGACGGCGGCGAGCCACGCATGGCTCAAGAAGCGGGCTCGTTCGCTGCCGCTGCGGGACTCCCACGATGTGGGATCGGCGATGAGCTCCTCTACATGGCCGGCTCGCCAGCGAGCCGAGATAGCGATCACTTCGGTGCCGCGGATCGCGTTGACGCCGTCCAGATATCGATCGGCCAGCTCGACCGAAGTGTCACCGAGGAGTTCCCGAGCCTGATATTCGAGCCAGTCGGCTATTGCGGCGAACCGGCCGATCATCGGGTTGTCCCGCGCCCGCTTGACGGAGGCGAGCAGCCGGTGGGGGTCGCCGTCGGCGAGGGCCCGAAATCCGCCGATGATCTCGATGTAGGGGGCGGCAGCCCGCTCGCCTCGATCGGCGAGCTCGATCATGCGCATCGCAACGGCGAGCAGCCCAGCCGAGTCGCGTTGTATGTGATGCCAAAATCCCAGTTCGGCAACGGCGCATACTTCCGCGTGGCCATCGCCGAGCGCCGCAAATCCTGCGGCGGCCCGTTCGAAACGGTCTCGACAACGGTCGGTTGTCGGGTCGGTGCTTTGGAGCAGCAGGCCTTCGATGTGCGTTGACAACGGGTGAGTGTCCAGATGAGGAGGAATCTGGTTCTTCCAACGACGAAGTGTTTCGGGGTCTTCGACTCCGCCGCTGATTATCGACTCTCGCAACGTTCGGATAATCAGATCGTCTTCGGAGCTACGCAGGGCCATGTCGACAGCTCTTACAGCGTTGCCGTTTACCGGGTTGCCAGATTCGAGTAGCGCCTCTACCGCCGGACGAAGGTGAGTATTGAGTGACGTCTTGATCTCTTCGGCCGAGAATACTTCGCGCCATAGATCATGAGCTCGGAACCATCCGCCATCGTGTTGAACCATCGGCAAGTTCGCGAGTTGTTTCGCTGGGTCGACCCCGGTGAGCGTTTGCAGGGTCGGGGAGTCAACGCCGCCGAGCGAGACGATGATCGACAACAAATGCCGTTGGGGTTCGTCGAGCGATCCCAAGACCTCTTCGTTGAGAAAACCCGAGATCGGCCCGGAGTGCAGGCCGAGGGTTACCAGCGCGGCCCAGCCGCCGAGGTGAGAAACATCTTCGGGGCGGCGTCCCGCCCTCGCAGCCAGCGAGGCCAGATCGTCTTGGTTGAGGGTCAACTCTTTTTCGGTGAGTCGTTCTACTTGCCCTTGGGCTTCGAGGCGGGCCAAGTTGAGCGGAGGGCCGGTTCGAGAAGCGAGAACGAGGTGGGCATTCGACGGCAACGATCGGACCAGGTCGCTGAGCACTTCTGCTCCGGAGGAGCCCGGCTCGATCTCGTGTACGTCGTCGAAGACAATGCACACCTGAGCGGGCGAGTGCGCAGAGATCGCCTCGCTGAGCTCCTCGTTGCCGGCCGGCCCTGTGAGGCCCAGCGAAGTGGTCAACCCGCGTCGGAGGTGCTCGCCATCGCAGTCGCCGGGTTCGCATCCGAGCCACAGGTCCACCCCGCGTGGAGCGAGCGTGTTTTGTTCGATGGCTTGGCACAGAGCAGTAGTTTTTCCGAAGCCGGCGCCCGCTTGCATCAAGATTACTCGCGCCTCAAAGCGCCGCAGGAGCGGGCGAAGCAGCGACGGGCGAAGGATCGCCCCGTCGACTCGGGGCGGGTGGACTCGGAATGGTCGAGTCAACGGTGACTCCATAGAAGTGAGACGGTAGCCGTGATGAGCACATCGTGCGTGAGGGGTGTCATCTAGGCGTCAATTGAGAAATAAATCTCGAAGCTCGTACTGAAATCAGTCCAAATACGCACAAAGTGGCTCTACGTGGTGCAGATCGCGCTCAAAACGTTTGTGACATTGGTCTCAAGTCTGCTAATTCCTTGTCGGGGAGACGGGAGTTCTGATGTCGGTTATCAGTGACCAAGCACAATGGCAGGTTCGAGCGGCTTGCCGCGGACCACAAGCGGCGGTGTTTTTTCCGCCAACCACCCCAGAGCGGCGTGACGAAAAACGTTTCCGCGAGGCCAGCGCAAAGGCCATCTGCGAATCTTGCTCGGTTCGCGGTCGGTGCTTGTCTTACGCCATGTCGATCCGTGAACAGCACGGAATTTGGGGCGGGCTCAGCGAGATCGAGCGTCGTCAAATGGCCACCGCCTAGACGGCGACGCGCTAAAGCTCAGGCAGGCGCGGGCCGGCGATCCTGAGGTCGCCCCGACGCCGCGTGACGCCGGTTTCGTCGAGTCGATTGATGAGCGGAATCGCGAACTTCCGCGAGGTTCCCCACCCGTCGCGGGCATCGGCAACAGTTATGCCATCTGGTGATTGTTGAAGCAATCTGGCAATCACCACCGCGGCCTGATCGATCGCCGCGGCGGCAAAAAACACGCCGCTCTCTTGAACCACCTCGCCCCGTCGCACCAACTCGCGAAGCTCGTCAGCGGCGATGTTGTCGGGGTCGGGTGGTGCGAACGGTGTAGCCAGCAATTCATCGACAAAACTGTTTCCGGCCAACGGGTCGGCGGCATCAGCGAGTCGGGCATGTCCGCCATCAACGGTGACGTCGGCCAGCGATGCGAGCACGCTGCGCTCGAAGTCATCGAGAGAAGCGATCTCGAGACCCAACGAACCGGCTTGGTCGACCGCAAGCCGCAAATGCGCTCTTGTCTCGTTGAGAACGACCGGGTCCACCGCCCAACGCCCGATGTCAGCCTCGCGGCGCGTTCCGGTCAGCCGTTCGAGTAGCCCGACTTCGACGCGGCCTCGTTCTTTGACAACTCGCTCGACGCTTCGGTCGGGACGGGCTTTTGCAGCAGCGACGATCGGGTCGACATCGAGGATCTCACCGCCGCCCAAAGTGACGCCGCGTCCTGATTCGCGAAGTATGAAGCGATCGCCGGGCAGCAACGGCAGACCCACCGGAAGATGAAGGCGCACCGAGCCGCTGGTGCCAGGGTCGATACGGTCGGGACCAAGGACCCGCATGCGCACTGCGTGTTCGCCGGAGCCGATGTAGGCAACGTGGGCGCCTCTCCTGGTGACAGGATGATCGAGCGAGTCGAGGACCCGAACGTTGGCGTCGACGCGGTTGGTGACGTGCCACTGATCGTGACGGACCAACACGTTGCCGCGTGTTAGCTGGTCGTGACTTGCGCCCGACAGGTTGACGGCGACGCGGTTTCCGGGTCCGACCTTGGTGCGGTCGGCATATTGGCTCTGCATGCCGCGTACCCGAACGGTCAGTTCCTGCGGCAACAACTCGAGTTCGTCGTCGACGCGGATCATGCCGCCCGTGAGCGTCCCGGTCACGACCGTTCCGGCGCCCTTGGCCGCAAACACTCGGTCGATCCAAAGGCGGGGCCGTTTGTTGTCGATCGCAGTTGGAGTTTCGATGAGCAACGTGTCGAGGGCATCGGTCAGGTCGGACATGCCGATGTGGTCGATGGCGTCGACAGGAATTATTGGTGCGTCGGCCAAGAAGGTGCCGCCAACCCGATCGGCTATCTCGAGCATGGCCAACTCGATGAGGTCGTCGTCGGCTTGCCCAACCTTGGTGAGCGCCACGATGCCGTGGTCGATCCCGAGCAGCGACAAGATCCGCAGATGCTCTTCGGACTGGGGTTTCCAGCCTTCGGTTGCCGCAACCACAAATATGCAGGCGTCGACGCCGCCAACGCCGGCCAGCATATTTTTTAGAAAGCGGATGTGTCCCGGCACGTCGATAAACGAGATCCCGCGGCCCGATGGCAGCTTTGCCCCCGCGAAACCCAAGTCAATCGTGAGGCCGCGGGCTTTCTCCTCGTCCAACCGGTCGGGGTCGGTTCCGGTGAGCGCAGTGATCAGCGTCGACTTGCCGTGATCGACGTGGCCCGCCGTAGCGACGACGTGCATCAGTTGATCGAGCCGAGTGACTCGGCCAGGTATTGATCGTCGGTGGGTTGAACGGTTCGGAGGTCGACAACGGTTTCGTCTTTTTCGATCCGGGCGATGATCGGCCGGCCCAAATTGCGTAGGAAGTTTCGGTGATCCCCGCCGATCGCAATGCCCACGGAGGGGATTTCGACCCCTGGCAACGTTCCGCCCCCTGGGGTGGCCAACGTGTCCACGACCGTTCCCACACCTATCGCCGAGGCTCGTTGTCGCAGAGACTCGACGGTCAGCGAAGCCATCTGCCAGAACGGAATCGATTGGCCGTCGTTGTTGAGGTAGGCGAGGGCGGTCTGTTGGAGCGCCCCCAGCACCAGCGATCCGGGTCGCAACGCCCGCGCCAGCGGATGGCGGGCGCATTGGGCGACCAGCTCGGCATCGCCGGCGATGATGCCCGCTTGGGGCCCGCCAAATAGTTTGTCACCAGAGAACGTGACCAGCCGAGCGCCGGCCCCCAAGGTTTGTCGAGCGGCCGGCTCGTCGGCCAGCCAACCGGGAGGGCCTCCCTCGAGCCAAGGGCAGCGACTGTCGAGCAGCCCAGATCCGATGTCGGCCACGACGGGAGCGGCCAAGCTGGCGAGCTCCTTGGTTGTTGGTGATTCGGTGAACCCAATGATGCGGTAGTTGCTCTGGTGGACCTGAAGCACCACGGCCACGTCGCTACCGGGATCGTCGACCGCTTTGGCGTAATCGGCAGCACGTGTTCGGTTGGTTGTGCCGACTTCGATGAGGCGGGCCCCCGACCGATCCATCACTTCCGGGATACGAAAACCGCCACCGATCTCTACGAGCTCGCTGCGCGAAACCACAACGTCGCGCCCGTCGGCCAACCCGGCCAGAACCAGCAACACCGCGGCCGCACAATTGTTGACGACGATCGCCGCTTCGGCTCCCGCGGCCCGCGCGATGAGTGCTCCCGCCGTATCCATTCGCGAACCGCGCTCGCCGGTGGTCAGATCGAGTTCGAGATTGGAGTACGAGGCCTCTTGGTTCGCTGCCACGGGCGCCCGGCCGAGGTTGGTGTGAAGGATCGTGCCGGTGGCGTTGACGACCGGAGTCAGCATGCGCCGAGCGGTTTTGGTTGCGATTTCGCGGGCCGAGCCGGGCTGGCCATCGGCAATTGCGGTGCGTGCCGCCTCCACCAGCATCGGGTGCGGGAGCGCGATGTCAGCCAAGGATCGGGCCAGCTTGTCGACCGATGGTGGGCGCTCCTGCGGGCTCGTCATAGCAGCAGCTTACGAAGCCTTTCGGATCACGCTCTACGCTGTTGATGTGTTTCGCATCCTGGCCCTGCTCTTCATCGTCGTCCCGATAGCCGAAATCTGGGTGCTGATCCAGGTCGGATCGGTGATCGGCGGACTCGAAACGGTCATCATCATGATCCTGGTGAGCGTGATCGGCGCCTGGATGGTTCGCCGCGAAGGACTCGGCGCCATCGAACGGGTGATCAAATCGATCTCCGGTGGCGAGAACCCCACCAAGGAGCTGGTCGACGGGTTACTGATTGGACTCGCCGGGGCGCTGATGCTCACGCCCGGCTTCATCACCGATGTCACCGGGTTGGCCCTGCTGTTCCCCCCTAGCCGCATCATCGTGAGGACTGTTCTGATCAGACGGTTCCGCGGGCGGTTCGAGACGATCACTACGACCGGTATGACCGGCGCAGGGTTTGGCTACGAGGCTCCTGGTAGCGACATCATCGATGTCGGTGAGGCCGACTATCGCCGCGACGAGGAGCCCGATAACCCCCCGCAGCTCGACTCGTAGATCTACCGCGGCGAACGGGCCAGCAGTTCGCCGAACTGAGCGGCATCGACCGGCGGCGAGAACAAGTAGCCCTGAGCAAATCGGCAACCGAGTTCCTTCACCACAGCAAGGTCCTCGGCGGTCTCGACGCCCACCGCGCACACATCGATACCGCGTTCGAGAATGCCGCCGATGACGAGCTCGGCCCGAGCTCGTCCGCGGTCACCGTGGATCCCGTGAACGAGACGTTTGTCGAGCTTGACCCGGTCGATTGTGTCGGGGTCAACGAGATCGGGACCGCTGGCGCCCAAGTATCCATCGATCACGATGCAGACGCCGAGCGCTCGCAGCTGTGTGACCAAGCGAACGCCGGCCCCTTTCTGGCTGAGAACACCGGTATTGAGCTCGAGCTGGACCTGCTCGGCGGGTAGGTCAGCGTTGTGCAGGGTGCGGGCAAGAGCCAGTGGGAAGCGGCTGTCGAAAAGTCGGCGGTCGGACACGTTCACCGATAAGAACAGCGGCTCCTCGCCAACGTCGGGGAGCACCCGAATTGTTGACGCGGCACGATGTAGCACCGTTTCCTCGATACGACGAATCAGTCCGCCATCCTCCGCGGCACCGACCAGCTCTCGTGGGTTGAGATGTTTGCCGTCGTCTCCAATGATTCGCAGGAGGGCCTCGCAACCAACGATGCGATCGTGTTGGATGTCGAGGATTGGCTGGTAGTGGACCTCGATGGCGTCAGAATCGAGGGCGCTACGAAGCCGTTGGTCGACGGTGTTGCGCCGCTCGAGACGAGAGCGAAGCTCGTCGTCGAAAAACTCGCATCGATCTCGTCCCAAACCCTTGGCTTGGTAGAGGGCAGTCTCGGCCTCGCGGACCAGTTCTTCGGCGCTTCGGTCGGCGCCCCCGATGGCGACGCCCACCGACACGGTCAGGCCGCTCAGCGGGCTATCGATCGGCGCGTCAAGGCATGTGGCGCGGAACCGTTCGCCCAAGGCCGTGGCCTCGGCGATGCCGAGAACTTCGGGGCACACGATCGTGAACTCGTCGCCACCGAAACGCGACAACAGATCGTCGGGACGCAAGACGTCCTCGATCCTGGTGGCCAGCGTGCGGAGAGCGTCGTCGCCCGCTTGAAAACCGCGGGTGTCGTTGACGGTCTTGAACCGGTCGATATCGATCGAATACACCGCAACGCTGTGATCGGTGTCGACGGTTGCTTGAAGAGCGCGTCCCAGTACGTCGAGCATGTAGTCGCGCCCGGGGAGCCCGGTGAGTGAGTCGAGTACCATTTCGTGGTCGGCGTCGCCAACGAGGGTGGTCGCGCCGGTCTCGTTGCCAAGAACCACGATGCGAACTTGGCGGTCAACGCCGCTGGCATCGGCGACTCGTGCGAGGACGGTAGTGCCCCAGCCGTTGGCCCGACCTTCTGCGACCCGTAGCAGTGTCGAAACCGCGAGAGCGTCATCGGGATGCAAACCGCGAGGAAGTCCCATGGCCGCGAGACGATCGGCGACGCCGTCAGGATCTGTGCTGTCTCTTGCTCGAGATACAGCCGCTACACGACGATTCCAGGAAGTCATACCAACCCTCGACAATCTTAACCCACCCCTTCTAATCGGCTTCCCGACCGAAGTATTTAGGGTGGAGATGGCGGCGGTGAGTGATTGACCGTTAGCTGTTGCTGGTTATGTCGGCTTCGTCGAGGGCGGCGATCGCCGCGTCGAGCATCCGGGCGCTGCAACCGGCCATCTCGGTGGGCGGAATGTATTCATCGGCGATCGTTGCGGCGATCGAGCGCAACACCTGAGCAACGGAACCATCGCCCAGAGCCGCGGGTTCGCCGGTGTCGCCACCACGAGATACCGAAGGTTCGATCGGCACCCGTCCGAGCAATGGAGCTCCGATGTCGGTGGCGAGTTGCTGGCCGCCGCCTTCGCCAAATAGTGGGTGCCGTGACCCGTCAGGTCCGACGAACTCACTCATGTTTTCGATGACCCCGACGATTCGCAGGTAGTTCTTTCGGCCCATGTCGGCGACGCGGGCGGCAACTTTTTGGGCGTTGAGGGCGGGGGTGGTGACGATGATCATTTCGGCTCGCGGCAACATCTTGGCCAGTCCCATTTGCACGTCGCCGGTGCCGGGTGGCATGTCGATGAGGAGGTAGTCGAGGTCTTCGGACCACGAAACGTCCTGACAGAAATGTTGCACCGCTCGATTCAGCATGAGCCCTCGCCACATGAGGGCCGAATCTTCTTCGTCGACGAGAAAGCCCATCGAGACGACCTCGAGTCGGCCCTCGCCGATAATTCTGGTTAGCGGGGTGATTTTGCCTTCGGCCGCGATGAGGTCGCCGTCGAGGCCGAGCATCCTAGGTATGGAGAAGCCCCAGATATCGGCGTCCATCACGCCCACTGCGTAGCCCTGAGCGGCCAGCGCGGCGGCGATGTTGGTGGTGATAGACGATTTGCCGACACCGCCTTTGCCCGACGCGATCATCACAACTTTGGTGGTTGGGGGGATCGTGGTATCGGGTGCGTCTTGACTCACATTGAACCGGGCTTTGGACATCGCCTCGGCCCGTTCTTGTTGGTTGAGTTCGCCCCAAGTGATCTTGACTCTCGTAACACCCGGCAAATCGACGACGCGGCTACGAATGTCCTTTTGAATCTGCGCTCGCAGCGGGCAACCCGATGTTGTGAGCGCTATGTCGAGCTGGACTACGCCTTCGGGACTGACCGTGGCGCCTTTGGCCATGCCCAGTTCGACTATGTCGCTGCCGAGTTCTGGGTCGATCACGCCGCGTAGCAGCCCCATGATGTAGTCGGGACTCGGAGGTGGGATCGCAGCCACTCTTTTAGGATAGGGAACAACGGTCGATATAGTGGTGTTACATCTGACGTGGTACCGCTATCTGCGGCGTCGCATCTTTTCACAGGAGATTTTTGATGATCACTCTTACCGAAAGTGCCGTATCCAAGGTTGGCGAGCTGATCAGCGCGGAAGGCGAGGAAGGGCTTGCTCTTCGTGTTGCGGTTCGACCGGGTGGTTGTTCCGGTTTTTCCTACGAGATGTTTTTCGATACCGACAAAGCCGATGATGATGTCCTAACCGACTACTCCGGCGTCGGTGTGGTCGTCGACCCATCGTCGGCGCAGCTTCTCGAGGGCGCCACGCTCGACTATAAAGACGGACTCCAGGACGCCGGGTTCTCGATCGATAACCCCAACGCCCAGCGCACCTGCGGGTGTGGTCAGTCGTTTAGCTGAGCGCTTTAGGCCGACGCCAGCGCGTCGGTCAGCTCTGCTCGGTCGAAGGTGGTGTCGAGCCGAGCGATAATTACGCCATCGGCGTCGGCAACGAACAACGCTGGTTCGAACGGTAGGGCCAGCGCGTCGACCATGGCTGTGACATCGGGAAACGCTCCGCTCTGGAACTGGCTTGGGTCGGTGTAGACCTCGGCGTGGATGAAGTCGATGTGGTCGCGCCCGTCGGCCGCGTCGATCAACAAGTCGACAACCGGCCCACAAATATCGGTTTGGCAAAATCCTGGGGTGGCGACCAGCACGACGGTGGGCCGGCCGTTGTTGATCACGTCGGTCAGGTTGTGCTCGTGGAATGGGCACGGCACGGCTCTGGTGCAGATCGGTGTGACCCCTTGGGGGTTGTCGACAGTGGGCGTGTCGACTACGGGCAGGAGTTCTCCGAGCTGAGGGATGTCGACTTCCTCTGCGGTGGTGACCACAAACGGGACGGCCGGGACGTCGGGGTAGTCGGGAAGCGACACCTCGTACTCGCCGGGTTCGGCGAACGTCGCAACGAGCGGATAGTACGGCGTGATCAGGCCATCGTTGTGTCGATCGACAGTCGCAGCCGCTACAACCTGATCGCCGAAGGTCACGGCCAAAGCAAGTGTCGGGGGAGCGGTCTCGCGCATGTAGTCGACTTCGTCTCGGGGGACGAAGGTCAACCGCTGAGGCGACCCCGCCACAAGTGTCGGCGCTGACCGGTATCCGTCGGGGAATGTGATCGCCAGGTAGGACACGGCCGGTCCCGTCGAGCCGTCATCGCCCCCACACCCGGCGAGCAACAGCGCGCCACCGGCGGTTCCGGCGAGGGCGGCGGTCAGAAACGTGCGACGGTCAACCGAGCTCATGACCCACGACCGTAGCCTGCACCCGATGACAAGTAGCACTAGCGGTGGCATCGAAATCACTGTCAACGGCGTTTCGATAACGGTCGAGGATGATTCGCTCACGTTGCTCGATGTGCTCCGTGGCCAGGTCGGCGACATGTCGGTCAAAGACGGCTGTAGCCCTCAGGGCCAGTGTGGTTGCTGCACCGTGTTGGTCGACGGGCAGCCGAGGGTTTCGTGTGTCACTCCCGTGCGGCGGGTTCGTGGTCGCACGATTACAACGGCCGGCGGGCTCGAAACCGATATCGCCGACGCCTGGGCCGATGCGTTTGTTGCCACCGGCGCTAGCCAGTGTGGGTTTTGCACGCCCGGCATTGTTTGCCGCTTCGAGGGGCTGCGGTCCAAGGGGGCAGCGTCTGATGACCGGGCGGCGGCGTCCGAGGCGCTCTTGGCGCATACATGTCGCTGCACTGGTTGGCAGCCGATCGTCGATGCATGGACCGCGTTTGGCCGGCCGGGCCACGATGTCGACCTAGCGGCCGCCGCGGCCCGCGCTGCTATCGAGGGCCGAACCAACCAAGTCAGCGGACCTCGAGTCGCGCTGGGTCACGCCGGGTTCGCTGACGACACCGCTCCGGCCGACGCGTTGGTTGCCGTCAAAAACGCCGACGACACCGACTGGGTGATCGCCGAGACGCGGGCCGAGGCCATTCGTATGTCGGGCAAGGTTCAGGGTCGACGAACAACGAGTCGGTTCGACCCTCCGATCGACTTGCCCGAGGGGAGTTTCGATATCTGTCTGCAAACGAGTTGGGTCGAACCGGCCTATCTCGAAACTGACGCTTCGTGGTGTGTGCCCGGTGGCACGCCGGCCTCACCGCTGGCCAACGGTGGCGCCTTTGGGGCCAAGCAAGCCAGCGAAGTCGGGTCGGTCGCTCGGCGGCTGGCCGACCAACACGGCCGGCCCGTCCGAGTGCTCTACGCCCGTGAGGAGTCGGTGCGGCTTGGACCCAAGCGGCCTCCACTGTCGGCGGGCATCAACGCCGATGGGAGCGGGGTTGTTCGTGTCGCTCGCACTCCCGGAATCGTCGCGGCGATCACGTCGGTCGCACCCAACTTCGAGGTGGAAGAGGTCGACATAGTCGGACCTCCAACTTCGGTCGACTTGCGGGCCGCCGGTTGGGCCGAAGCAAATGCTCTCGTTTGCGCCCAGCGCGGCGAGGTCGGTTGGGTTCAGACTCCCGATGGCGGCGAGGCCACGGCCGAAATTGATGCCGCCGGTTCGATCAACGTCATTGTTCGCGGTGGTGATCCGCTCGAGGAGATTACGTTGCGGTCCTACTGCATCGGGGCGGCCCACATGGCGCTTGGGATGGTCACCAGCGAGTCGCTCAGCGTTGATGACAATGGCCAGGTTCACGATCTCACCGTTCGGTCCTTTGGTGTGCTCCGAGCAGTTGACACACCGCCTGTCAGCGTTGCCATCGAGATCGATGATCGCCCGCCGTGCAACGTCAGCGACGCGGTGTTTGCCGCAGTGCTCGCCGCGGTCTGGTTGGATCGTGGCCTTCCCCCGGTGTGGCCGGCGCTGTCGACTCCTTGAGACCGGTGGCTGTGGCGTAGGGTGTCGTCCTCAGCCTGCGAGGAGACATCATCATGGCCAAACCAGTCGGTCCCTACACGCCGATCGTTCGAGGCGGAGACCTGTTGTTCACCGCCGGCCAAGTTGGCATTGTCGACGGTGCGATTGTCGACGGAGGTCTCGAGTCCGAGCTTCGTCAGGTGTTTGCCAACCTTCGCGCCGTTTTGTCATCGGCCAACGCGTCGCTCGCCGATGTTGTCAAAACCACGGTGTTTCTTGCCGATATGGGCGACTACGCCAAGATGAACGAGATCTACATGGAAGAGTTCGGCGATCATCGTCCGGCTCGCTCGGCCGTCGAGGTGGCATCGTTGCCGCTCGGCGCTCAGGTCGAGATCGAGGCCATCGCCACTGTTTGAACTGGCACTGTCTGAAACTGGCACTGTTTGAACTGGCACTGTGTGAACTGGCACTGTGTGAACTGGTTCTGGCGTTGGTGGCTCAATCTGGCAGACTGACGACCATGGATATCGGTGCGATCATTATTCTTGTTGCTCTCCTGGTTGTCATGCCGGTCGGAGTGCTTATGACGATGGGCGGACTCGCAGGAGTGCTGGGCACCCTCATCGGACGCAAGAGCGACTTGGACAACGTCGACGATGACGGCGAACCCAACGAGTATCTGACCATCTCCAACACTCGGCACTACGACGAGTAGCAACGCTGGTAGATCAGGACCAGCGGGAGCTTCCGAAGCTGTAGCCAACTGATCGCACAGTTTCGATCAGGCCGGCGTGTTCTTCGCCGAGTTTGGAACGTAGCCGCCGCACATGAACGTCGACGGTGCGGGCCCCTCCGTAATAGTCGTAGCCCCACACCCGGCTCAGCAGCGTTTCGCGGGTGAACACTTTGCCGGGGTGCGAGGCCAAGAACTTCAACAGCTCGTACTCCATGTAGGTGAGGTCGAGCGGAATCGACCCGATTTTCGCCTGGTAGGTCTCGAAGTTCATGCTGAGGGCGCCGTATTCGAGGCCTTCGGCCCGTTCGATCTTTCCGGCGCGGCGGAAGATGTGTTTGAGCCGCGCCTCCAATTCGACCGGATGGAACGGGAACAAACAGAAGTCGTCGAAGAGATCCTCACGAAAATCGAGACTTACGAGCTGGCCCCCGTTGATGAGCAACAGCACCGCGCCGGCGGGGATATCCCCGCTGCGAATCGCCCGGCAAAGTCGGAACGCCTCTTCGGGTTCGGTGCCGGCGAGAACAATCGCTCCGGCCCACCCGTCGCTGGGGCTTTGGCCGCGCGCGGCGTCGAGATCGGCCGTGGCTTTCCAGGCCCAGCCGCCCAGGTCGAGGGCTTGGGCCAACTCGGGAGGCGCCGGGTCGGGGAAAACGAGTAACGGGTCCACTACCGGGTCACCAGCTCCCGAGGTATCGCTCGAGCTCGAAGGGCGTGACCTGCGATTGGAAATCGGACCACTCGGAGCGTTTGTTGCGCAGGAACCATTCGAAGACGTGATCGCCGAGGGTTGTGCGGGCCAACTCGGAGTTTTCCATCAGGTCGAGGGCCTCGTCGAGCGACCGTGG
>Ga0114934_10001079_pt1 | contig 17794 bp, 25 predicted proteins | sample 4SBtaG_2_FD_99695 | JGI IMG/M metagenome (GOLD analysis project Ga0114934, IMG submission 99695) | Deep subsurface microbial communities from Kolumbo volcano to uncover new lineages of life (NeLLi) - 4SBTROV10_white metaG | ecosystem: Environmental > Aquatic > Marine > Volcanic ...
ACGTGGTCTGTTTAATGCAATTTTTTTAAAGAGACGGCTGTATGCCGTCTGTCGATCCAACGGACGGCCGTTGGTTTTATACCTTCTGTTGATTCAAACTTTTAAAGTTTGGTAGTGGACTCGCCGCGATTTTCATAGGGAGTAACTTTTTTTGATTTTCTTTTTATTTTAGGGGGGGAGTGGGGTAGAAGGGTAAATTGTAAAGTATTTCCTCTTTTTGAACGCGGGACTTCCTGCATGCGAAGCAGGTATTCTACCAACTGAATTACGAGCCCATTGGTTATTAGTATATTTTTCTCATTTTTTTAATGTGTTTTCTTAAGTTAGCGAAAATTTCAGGTGCTCTTTGGTTGTATTCTTTAAGTATTTTTTTGATTATGTCTGCTTCTTTTTGATTTTCTTTTTTGATTGTTTTTTTGTTGTTTAGCACTGCGTTTCTAATATTTTTTATTATTTGTTCTGAGTAAAAGCTTGCTTCGTAAAGCATTGTTTTTAGTTCATCTGCTTCGAAATTAACTGTTAGGATTAGTTTTCTGTCTTCGTGGAGTAATGATGGACTGGATTCTAAGTAATCTTCTATTAATTCATTTATTTTTTTCAAGTTATCTTCTAGTTCTTGTAAGTAAGTAGGTGAATAATTGTATAATTCATTTATTTTTTTTTCTATTTTTTCATCAGTGTTTAATCCTTCTGCCATTTTTTTCCCTCAACTCCTTTTAATTGTTAGTTTTTTTTTAAAAAAATGTGTGTTAGTATTTTTTTTAGATTATGGGTTGTTTTTTTTCATATGTTTTTAAATTTTTGATAAAATTTTCTGTATTCTGTATTAATTTGGTTATATTTTTTTTTAATTGTTTTTTTCTTTTAATTATTACTTCTACTTCTTTTTGTTCTATTTTTATTTTTTCATTTAACTTGATTTTTTTAAATTTTTCAATCAAACTGCTTGTAAGCAAGTATAACTCGTTAAATTCAAGAAATAGTCCATCTGCTTGCATTTTTAAGTTTGATATTTTTTTCCTCATGGTATCTGGAAATCCAGCTGAATTATCTGAGTAATCTTTAATGATGTCATTTGTTTGGTTTAATACGTCGTACATTTCATTAAGTGATTCTGAAGTAAATCCGAAATTTGCTAGAATTTCTTCGTCAAGGTTACTTGTTTTAATTTTTTTCATATTTTTCACTTTTTTTTAATTTATTCTTAATTTTTCAGATAATGTTTTTAATTCTTGTTCTTCTGCTTTTTTTCCTATTGGTATCCCAAGGAATTGTCCTTTTTGAATTGGGTATAATTTAACATGAACGTGAGGCACTTCTAATCCTTCAATGATTAAAGCAACTACTAGTGGTTTAAATACTTGTTTCATTTTTTTGGCTATTGTTCTTGCTGTTTCCATTAATTCTTTGTATTCTTGTTCTTGCATTTCTAAGTAATTAGAAACGTGTTTTTTTGGTATAACTAAAACTTGTCCTTTAAATGAAGGAAAGGCGTCCATAAAAGCTAGGTGTTTTTCATCTTCGTAGATTTTAAACACTTTTTTTTCATTTTTTACTATTTTGCAAAAAATACATTCATTGTTCATTATTTATAACCTCTTTTTATTAATTTTTTTTATTTAAAGATTATTTGCTTTAGTTGTTTTTCTTTTTTAATGTGCTTTTTGTTTATTAAATATTGAATCATCAGGTTCTTCAATTTCTTCATCTTGTTCATCTTCTTCGTCTTCTTCTTCCTCTTCTTCTGTTAGTAATTCTTTAATGTCTTCTCTTAATGCTTTTATTTCCTCTAAAATTTGTTTTAAAATTTTTGAATCTTCTTCATTCATTTTTTAAAACCTCCTATTAATTGCTTATTAATTAAAACTGAATTCATTTATTTAAACTCTTTTTTTTTAATTAGTTCATCAATTCTTTTTTTAATTGATACAGCTGCTTTTTCAGAGGAATCAACTCCTTTGCCATATTTACTAATCATTTTATCTATATCAACTTCAATAACTTTTATTCCTCTTTTTTTTAATTTGTTGATTTCATCATCAAGAGCTTTGTCCATTTTTTTTAAATCTTCAAGATTTTCATGTTTGTCTCTTTTTTCTCTTTTTAAAATTTCTTTTATTGCTTCTTCTGGTTTTCTTCTTGTAACAACAACAATATTAGGATAAGCTGTACCTGAAAAGGTTTTAAGTAAGGGGTAAAAAATTTTGGTTCTTTTTTTATTTTTATAAATTTCTTTAAATAATTCCAAGTCAATTCGAGGGTATCTGTCAAAAATTACTATTTTTTTTCCTTTTTCTTTCATTATTTTAAAAAAAGGAAAAGTTAGGTAATAGCCGGTGTTTTTAATATCTTCAAAAGCAGTTTTTTTAGAGGGAATTTTTCCAATTCTTTCTAATACTTTACCTGTTTTCTGAGCTAATTTATTTGAATTAGAATAGCTTAATAATTTCATGTTTCCAATTTTTTTACCATATTCTTTTTTATATTTTTTTACTACTTGTTTATAAATAGTTGATTTTCCACTACCATCAATTCCAACAATAGCAATACGAAAAGGAGAATAACTTTTATTTTTCTTAAGCTTTTCTTTTTCATTAATTTTTTGCTTAAATTTATTAAATCTTTCTCTTAACATTAAAAATAATTAAGGATAATCAAGAATAAAAAAACAATAGGAAAAAAAGAATTTATTATAAAAAAGGGGGGTGAAAATTAATTTTGTATAACCTTATTCTTCTTCTGCGAATTTTTTAATTTCTTCAAAATTTTCCACTATTAATCTTGCTTTGTTTTTACCAAAACTAAATGGAAACTTGTCCTCTTCGTTTCTTTTTAATCTTATTATTTTATTTCCTTTAAATTCACCGAATTCAACTGTCATATTAAATTACATCTCCTTATTTTTTTTTAAATTATTTTTAAAAAGTGCAGGGGAAGGGAATTTCATGAAAGGGAGGACTTTGAGTCCTCAACAGGTGTTAAGATGACTTGCGATTAATGTGAATTAATCGAAGCATTGGTTGATTAAAATCAACCACGTGTGTAATCCTTTCTTTTGAACCCTCGAACACACTAAGTGAATGGATTTCCCATCAACGATTTTTGGAAAGATCTTGAGTCCATCGCCGTTGACCACTTGGCTACCCCTGCTTATTTGTTGATTGAAAGTTTATTATCATTTTTTATACTTTCAATTCTTTTAAAAGTATTATGGTTGAACTTCTTTTAAGCGGGTTACATGGAATTGCCCCAAATTTACTTGAGGGACTTGAAGTAATTAAAAAAAAGAAATGGGGCTTAGAAATTGAATTTACTCATGGTGTAAATATTTCAAAACAATTAGCACAGGAAATAGGAGAAAAGTCAAAAATAACTTTAACTGTGCATGCTCCTTATTTCATAAACTTAAATTCTTTAGAACAACAAAAAATCAAAGCAAGTGAATCAAGAATTTTAAAAAGCCTTGAATATGCTGATTTGATGAAAGCACGTAATGTGGTTATTCATGCTGGTTTTTATATGAAGATGAATGAAGAAAAAGTTTATGAGAATATTAAAAAAGAATTGATTAAAATACAAGATAAAATAAACGAGCAGGGTTGGAAAGTAAAGTTAAGTCCTGAGACAATGGGTAAAAAAACACAGTTTGGCTGGAAGTTAACTCAATTAATTAAGTTAAGAAAAGAAGTAAAGGGGCTTGGCATGTGTGTTGATTTCAGCCACTTGTGGGCTGTGAGTCAGGGTAAAACAACTCCAGAGCAAGTGCTTCAGGAAATTAAAGAAGAAGATAGGAATTTTTTAAAAGAGTTTCATGGGCATTTTTCAGGAATTGTTTATGGTGAAAAAGGAGAAAAAAATCACGTTAATTTAACACAAAGTGATTTTCCTTATAAAAACTTAGCTTTTGCTTTGAAAAAATATAAAGTAAAAGGAACAATTGTATGCGAGTCACCTGATGCAATTGGAGACATTGAATTATTTCAAAAATTACTTTAATTTCTTAGTTTTTTCTTATTTTTTAGGATTTTATCAACTGCTTTTTTAATTTTATTTCCTTTTTTTTCTTTTATTTCATAACGAATCCTAATTATTGGCTTGTTTGTTTTAATTAATTTAGTTAGGTTAATTGGCGTTCCGGAAATAATATAATCAGCTTTTGCTTTGTTTAAAGTTTTTTTTAAGTCATTTAATTGTTGTTTTGTATAACCCATTGCAGGAACAATTTTTTTCAAATGAGGAAACTGCTTATGAATTTTTTTTAAACCACCTGTTAAATATTTTTCAACATTAATTATTTTTGCCTTCTGCTTTTTTGCATAAACAGTTGCTGCTCCTGTATTTAATCCACCATGAGTGGTTGTAGGCCCGTCTTCAACAACAATAATTTTTTTATTTTGAATATTTATTTTTTGCTCTGGGTTTATTATTGAATTACAATGAATAATTTTTGCTTTGGGGTTTACTTTTTCAGCATTTTTTATTATTTCTTGAATTTGTTTTTTTGAAGCTGAATTTTCTTTATTAATAATTATATAATCAGCCATTCTGAAATTAACTTCACCGGGATGTGATTTTAATTCATCACCTGCTCTTAAGGGATCTGCTATTACAAACCACAAGTCAGGTTTATAAAAAGGAATTTCATTGTTTCCTCCATCCCAGATTATTACTTCAGCTTCTTTTTCAGCTTGTTTTAAAATTTTTTCATAATCAACTCCTGAATAAACAATTAATTTTTTTTCAATATACTGCTCGTATTCTTCTCTTTCTTCAATAGTGCAATTGTATTTATCTAAATCTTCATATGTTTCAAACCTCATTACAACCTCTTTTTCCAAATCACCATAGGGCATTGGTTCTCTAACTGCAACTGCTTTAACTCCCTTGCTTTTCAAATAATCCATTATATACTTTGACAACTGCGATTTTCCACATCCTGTTCTGACAGCTGTTACTGCTATTACTGGCTTTTTTGATTTAATCATTAAATTTTTTGGAGAAATTAATTCAAAATTTGCTCCTGCTGACAGAACAACAGAAGCTAAATTCATTAATTTTTCATGCGAAATATCAGAGTAAGAAAATATGCATAAATTAATTTTTTTCTTCTTGATAAATTCCTTCAAACTTGATTCAGGTATTGTTGGAATACTTTTTTTATATAACTTCCCTGCTAATGATTTTGGATAACTTCTTAATTTTTTATTTGTCGTGCCAAGATTCTGCTCTTTAGCCATTGTAAAAGCAACAACTTCATAATTAGAATTATTTTTAAAAATCATGTTAAACAAATGATAATCCATCCCTGCTCCGCCAATAATCACTACTTTTTGCTTCATTTTACAACACTTTTTTTAATAATTTTTTTAATAATTTTTTTAATAATTACTTTCTAAAAAAAATTTTTCTTTAATAATTACTTTCTAAAAAATAAATGAATAATTAGAATAAATAATAACATCTTTTTAAAATAATGTTTTTTTAAAAAAATAAAAGAAAAGAGAGAGAAAAGGAAAAAGAGCCTCAGACAGGATTTTCTTTCAATAAAAATGCCGTGATGCATTCTTGATTGAGTTTTGAACCTGCGGTCTTCTGCTTACGAAGCAGACGCTATACCATTTCTCCTGCAGGAAAAAGCTGGTGAGCTTGCTCATTGCAGACTTAGCTACTGAGGCATTGTATCTTTTTCTTTAATTTTTTGCTTTTTTTTATTTAAAGCACCTCTTATTTTTTATATTTGAATTTAGTTTAATTAATATTATTATGTTAACTGTGTTTTTATTATTTTTACTTGGCTTATTTTTTCTTATCAAGGGTTCAGGTTATTTAATTGACTCTTCAACTCATATTGCACGTCACTTTGGAATAAGCGAATTAGTAATTGGCTTAACTCTTGTTAGTTTAGGCACTTCATTGCCTGAATTTGCAGTAAGTACTGTTGCTGCTTTATCTAAAAATAGTGTTATTTCTATTGCTAATGTGATTGGAAGCAACATTTATAATTTATTTGTTTTAACTGCTTTAATTGGTTTTGTTACAAGGTATCATTTTAAAACAGTTGAAATTTTACAAAGGGATATTGTATGGTTATTACTGACTTCTATTTGGATTGTTTTAATAGCAATTTCTGGTTTTATTAATGCTGAAATGGGAATTTTGTTTATTAGTTTGTATCTTGTTTATATTATTTATTTATATAAAAATGGAAAGGAAGGAAGAAGAAAAAAGGAAAGCCATCCTCCTTTGAAAATTTATTTTATGTTTTTACTGAGCTTTGTTTTAATTTATTTAGGTGCTAAGTTAACTATTGATAGCGCTGTTTTAATTGCTCGTTTTTTTGGCTTGTCAGAATGGGTTATTTCTGCTTCTTTGCTTGGAGCTGGAACTGGTTTTCCTGAAACTTTTACTTCATTAATGGCTTTAAAAAGAAAAAAATTAAAAATGGGGTTAGGAAACATAATAGGAAGTAACATATTTAATATTTTAGTAGTAATTGGTTTTTCATCAATAATTCTGCCTATTCAAATTAACTTTGCACAGCATTTTTACAGCTTTTTCTTTTTATTATTATCCTCTATTTTTATTGCTTTAATTGCAATCAAAGGAAGTTTTCATAGAAAAACAGCATTAATTTCAATTGGTTTATACTTAATTTATTTATACTCATTATTTAGTTAAAAAAAGTGAAAAAAGATGCAAGTAAAAGTGTTATCATTAAGACAACCTTTTGCTGAATGGGTTGTCAGTGGTAAAAAAACAATTGAATTGCGTTCATGGAACACTAAATTCAGGGGCAAGTTTTTTATTCATGCTAGTGGCAAGCATAAAACTCTTCCAACTGGGGTTATTGTTGGAAGCGTTGAGTTAGTTGATGTTAAAAAATATGAAAATGAAAAAGAATTTTTTAAAGACAAAAATAAGCATTATGTTGATTCTTGGTTTTTGCCTGATTTTGCTAAGCGTCCTTTTAAATATGGTTTTGTTTTAAAAAATGCAAAAAGAATAAAACCAATCACAGCAAAAGGAAAACTTGGTTTCTGGAATTATGAAATTTAATTTAAAGGTTGGCTGTTTGGAAAAAGGATATTAAATTTTAATTAAAAAAAGTTAATTAGAGCTTAAACTAAGTTTTTTAAAAAGAACTGAGCATAAGCAAATGTCCTCTAATGACCCAATCGGTTTACAAGAACTTTTTAGTTCGCGTAAACTTTAGATGGCAGTTGGCTTTATGTTGTTTGTTTAATGCAATTTGTTTAACAAATAAGAGCACTTCAACGAAGTTGAATGTGGTCTGTTGATCCAACGGACGGCCGTTGGTACGCTGGCAGTAGGATTTTCGTTTGCAAAAGTTTTAGTTGGAAACTTTTGGTTGCAAATTTGAACCTACGTGTCCCAAGGGACAATGGTTTTCGAGACCATCGCATTTGACCATTTCAGCTACGTTGAAATTTGTTGTATTTATTCAATGTAGTCTCTGCCATGCCAGCATTACTTTTTATTTATTATTTGTTAAGAATAATAATGTATTTATAGTTGCGTAGTCATAAAAATTAATAGTTAATTTTTATATAAATCAAAAAAAAGTAGGTGAATTGTAATGAAAAGTTTGATTCGTAATGCAGTTAAAGAAGCTGAAAAGGGTTTTACAGGAACAGGAAAGAATATGATTATTGCTGACGATAATTTACATGAAAAAGGAGTTCGTAAGAAAACAATTGAAATAAAACAAAGCCGTATTGGTGGAATGACTGATGAAGAATTAAAAGCTGCTTTAGAACAATCAATGGCAAAAGTAAGAGTAGTTGGAGCTGGGGGTTCGGGAAACAATACAATGAGAAGAATGATGGAAATTGGTATTCATGGAGCTGATTTAATTGCAATTAATACTGACGTACAGCACTTATTGATTACTCCTGCTAATAAAAAAGTATTGATAGGTAAGCAGATTACAAATGGTTTAGGTGCAGGAAGCAACCCGGAAGTAGGCGAAGCAGCTGCAAAAGAAAGCTTGAAGGATTTGTCAGCAGTGCTTAATGGAAGTGATTTGGTTTTTGTAACATGTGGAATGGGAGGTGGAACAGGAACAGGTAGTGCTCCAATTGTAGCTCAAGTTGCAAGAGATATTGGTGCTTTAAGTGTAGGAATAGTTACTCTTCCTTTTTCAGTTGAAGGAAAAAGAAGGATGCAGAATGCATTAAATGGGTTAAGGAAATTAAAAAAAGAGTGTGATACAGTAATAGTGATACCTAATGATAAATTATTAGAAATTGTACCTGAATTGCCTTTAAATGCTGCTTTTAAAGTAGCAGATGAAGTGCTTACAAATGCAGTAAAGGGAATAACTGAATTAATTACAAAACCAGGTTTAGTTAATCTTGACTTTGCTGATGTTAAAACAATCTTAAGTGAAGGTGGTTCTGCAATGATTGGATTAGGTGAATCAAGCAATACTACTTCAAGTGAATCAAGAGCAATGGAAGCAGTTGAAGAAGCTTTAAATTCTCCTTTATTGGATGTTGATGTAAGCGAAGCAAACAAGGCATTGATTAATGTTGTTGGTGGAAGTGATATGACTTTAAGAGAAGCTGAAATAATTTGCGAAGCAGTTGCTTCAAAAATAAGTGATAATGCTCATATGATATGGGGGGCAATGATTGATGATTCTCTTCCTAAAAATTCAATTAATGCAATGGTTTTAATAGCAGGAGGTAGAATTCCTTATCTTGATATGGATAAGGGGGAAATGAAAAGTGCTGCTGATGAACTTGAAATTGATTATATTGCATAAAAAAAATGTATTAAGAAATTAAAGCATGATGAACCCTATGCCTTTTTATATGGGTTTATCAACAATTTTATTTACATTATTGTTTAATTTTAAATATACTTCTTAAAAGAGGTTTGGCATAAAATGAAAATAAAATTTGATGTAAAAGGATATATGCATAAGGTAATGAGAGTACTTAGGTTAACAACTAAACCTGAAAAAAAAGAGTTTTGGGATGTTGCTAAGATAACTGCTCTTGGAATGGTTGTAATTGGCTTAGTTGGGTATGTAATTGAGTCACTAAAATATTTATTAAAATAAAAAAAAAGAGGTTTATAAAAAATGTTATTTGGAATAAAAACAACAATTGGGCAAGAGAAAATAATTACTGACTTGTTATTGCATAAGCAAAAGCAGGAGAATAATGAAATTTACAGTGTTTCAATCCTAGATAATTTAAGAGGTTATATTTTAGTTGAAGCAGATGAAGAAACTGAAGTAAGAAAATTAATATACAAAGTTCCTCATATAAGAGGAATAGTAAAAGGAGCAATTAAACTAGAAGAAATAAAGCATTTCCTTGAATCAAAACCAATGACAGCTGAAATTGAAAGAGGAATGGTTGTTGAAATTACTTCAGGAGCTTTTAAAGGAGAAAAAGCAAAAGTAATAAGAGTAGATGAGAATAAGGATAAAATAACAGTTGAAATTATTGAAGCAGCAGTGCCAATACCAATAACAGTAAATGCTTCAAATATTAGGGTAGTTACTGATGTAACTGATGTTAAAAAAATGTAAATAAAAAAAGGTGAAAAAATAAATGAGCGAACAGACAGTAAGTGCTTTAATTGAAGGGGGAAAAGCAACAGCAGGTCCTCCATTGGGTCCAGCTTTAGGCCCTCTTGGAATTAATACAGGAAAGGTAGTGGCTGATATTAATGAAAAAACAAAATCATTTGAAGGAATAACAGTTCCAGTAAAAGTAATCATTGATACTTCAAGTAAAAATTATGTTATTGAAATTGGTTCTCCTTCTGTATCTTCTTTAATTAAAAAAGAATTAGGTATTAAAAAAGGAAGCGGAAAAGCAGCTGAACAAAAAGTAGGGAGTATTACGATTGACCAGATTATAAAAATAGCACGTTCAAAAAAAGAATTCCTGCTTGCAAAAACAGATAAATCAGCTGTAAAAGAAGTTATAGGAGCATGCGTTCCAATGGGTGTTTTAATTGATGAAAAAACACCTCAAGAGGTAATAAAAGAAGTTAATGAGGGAAAATATGACAATAAGATAACAGGAAAAGAAGCTTTAAAATTTCCTACTGCAGAAGAACTTGCAGAAATGAGAAAAAAATACTCAGCAGTTGAAGAGAAAAAAGAAGAACCAAAAGGAAAAGCAAAAGGCAAAGGAAAGAAAAAGAAGTAACCTCAATTCTTTTTTTCTCTTTCTTTTTTTTTGTTTTCTTCAAACAAAACCTTTATAAAGAATGGTAGTGAAAATAATAATTACTCCCGTATAACTAATTTATTAAAAAAAAATTAGTAGGGGTTTTTTAAAAAAAGAAGAACAAAAAAATACAAAAACACATGAATTTAATAAAGTGATTAATAAAAAAAAGATTGATGTCAAATGAATTTAAAACAGGCTATTGAAAAAGTTAAAACTGATTCAAAAAAAAGAAATTTTGTTCAGTCACTTGAATTAATTATTAATTTTAAAAAAATTGATTTTAAAAAACCTGAAAATAGGATTAATGTAACAGCTGTCTTGCCAAAAGGAAGAGGCAAGAAAATAAAAGTAGCGGCAATAGTTGGTGATGAATTAGTTATTGAAGCTAAAAAATACGCTGATAAAGTGATACTAAAAAGTGATTTAGAGGAACTTAAAAAAAACAAGAAAGAAGCAAAGCGCATTGCTAAACATTATGATTTTTTCATTGCACAAACTGACTTAATGGCTGATGTAGGTAAAATCCTCGGGCAAATTCTAGGTCCAAAAGGAAAAATGCCAAGACCAGTTCCACCAACAGCAAAATTAGAAAAAATGTTAGAAGCAATGCAAAGAAACATTTTAATTAAAATGAAAGGCAAGTTTTTACCAACAGTGCAATCTATTATTGGAACTGAAGAAATGAGCACAGATGATTTAGTTATTAATGCTTCAAGCATACTTGATTCAATTAAAAACAAATTACCTAACAGAGAAGGAAATATTAAATCAGTTTATGTTAAAACAACAATGGGTAAAAGTGTCAGAGTAAATGAGTTAAAATAAAAAAAAGTGATTTGTTATGCGTGATAAAAAATTTGTTTCTGAATTTAAACAAAAAGAAGTTCAAAAAGTTGAAAAATTACTTAATGATAATAATGTAATTGGAATAATTGATTTAGAAAAATTGCCTTCTTCTCAGTTCCAAGCAATTAAGAAAAAGTTAAGAGGAACAGCAGAAATTAAAGTAACTAAAAGTTTGTATATTAAAAAAGCTTTGGAAAAAGTAAAAGATGAACATAAAAAAAAATTAGCTGATTATGTAGAAGGTCCAGTTGGCTTAATATTCACTAAAGAGAATCCATTTAAATTATTCAAATTTTTAAAAAATAACAGAAGCAAAGCATATGCTAAACCAGGTCAAATAACTGAAAAGGACTTGATTGTACCAGCAGGAGGAACTAGCTTACCAGTAGGACCAGCCTTATCTGAATTAAAAATAGCTGGAGTAAACTGCAAAATAGATAAGGGAAAAATAGCAGTAGTGAAAGATTCAGTATTAACAAAAAAAGGAGAAAAAGTAACTGAACAAGTTGCAGCTGCCTTATCAAAACTTGGAATCATGCCAATGGAAATTGGAATTAGCTTAAAAGCAGTTTATGAAAAAGGGATGGTTTATACTCCTGAAGTATTAAATATTGATGAAGAACAATTCATGAAGGATTTACAAAATGCTTACATTTCAGCAGTTAATTTATCAGTTAATGCAGGTTATCCAACAAAACAAACAATTGAATTAATGATACAAAATGCATTTAGCAAAGCAAGAAATTTATCAGTAAATGCTGACATTATGACTAAAGAAACAAGAGAATTAATACTAGCAAAAGCATTTAATAAAATGAATGCCTTAAAATCAACCCTACAAAACAAGGGTTATGCTAACTAATGGAGAATGATGAAAAAAAGTTTCATCAACTCATCATTTAACAAGTTAAACGTGGAGGTTAAGAAAATGGAGTATGTCTATGCAGCTTTGTTACTTAACTCAGCAGGCAAAGAAATCAAAGAAGATGCTGTGAAAAAAGTAATTGAAGCAACTGGAGAAAAAGCAGATGAAGCAAAAGTAAAAGCACTTGTAGCTTCACTTGAAGGAGTTAACATTGAAGAAGCAACAAAATCAGCAGTTGCAGTAGCAGCACCAGCAGCAACAGCACCAGCAGCAACTGAAAAGAAAGAAGAAAAGCCAGCTGAGGAAGAGAAAAAAACAGAAGAAGAAGCAGCAGGTGGACTAGCTGATTTATTCGGTTAAAACCCTTAACTTTTTAAACCTTCTTAGGTTAATTAAATTAAAAGAGAAGTTGAGGTGTTTTAATTGCCAATTAAAAAAAGCAAATCCAAAAATAAAAAAGCAGTAAGCAAAAAACTTAGCTTAGCTTCTGAAGTAAAAGAAGTTGAAACTTATGAGTACTTGTTAGTAGAGTATTTAAAAGAAATCAGCAATGAAATAACTTACTTACTTTTAATGATTCTTTCTCTTTTTCTTTACTTAATGATTGAATTCCTTCAACTTCCAAAATCAGTTGACACTGAAGTAATAAAACTTGTTTTTATAATACTTGTTTTAGGTGGTTTTGGTTTGTTCGGATTAAGCAGTTTTACTAAAAGAAAAATAGAAAAAAAATTCGAGTACATGTTCTACTAAAAAAAAGTAGAATATTGACTTTTTTCTTTTATTTTTTTTAAAAAAAAGAACCTATTTCTTTTTATATTAATTTTAATTTAAATTAAAAACAATGAAAAAAGAAGTTAAAATTAAAGGCGAGTTTTATCATATTATTCAAGAGCTTGGCAACAAAAAATATGAGCATATTGGATTCAAAGATAATGAAAATAAATTCCAAGACATGATGGAATCAATAGTGCCACAAGTTGGTATGACTAAAAAAGCAATAATTAAAATTGAAATAATTGAGTAATAAAAAACTAGCCAGTTATTATTACTATTATTCCTATTAACATCATTATAATACCAGCTATTAAATGTAATAATTTTATCCTTGATTTTCTTATTTTTTCAGCTTGCTCAGCAGTTGATAAGCCAAAATAAACAAGCAAACTAATTAAAATCATTGGTAAAATAAAAATTAAGTTATACAACAATAATAAAGGAATTGCTTTTGCCATTGTTGATTGATTAGCAAGCATTCCAAGAATCACGATATAAGGCCCGCTTGTACAAGGCAATAAAAACAAGCTGATTATAAAACCAATTAAAAAACTTCCTTTGATACTTGTAACATTATTTATTACTTTTTTCATTGCAGGGCGCCAAGAACGAGGAACTTCAATTACAAAACCGCCAGCACCATAAGCAAAATAATCTTTTAAATTAACTAAACCAATAAGAATCGCAAACCCCCCTATTAATTTATAAATTAAATGAGTAAAAGAACTGATTTGAATGACTTTAAACAAGCCCAGCCCCATTAAAAAATAAGAAATATAAACAGCAGATGCAAAAGCAAGCCCGCTGTATAAAGCTTTTTTACGGTTAGAAGCAGAACAAATAGTGCTTAAAAGAATTATTAATACTGCAAAAGCACAGGGGTTAATAGCATCAACAATAGCTGCACTTATAACAAGAGGAATGGTAAGAGAAGAAATTGAAGATACTATTGAACTATTGTCTTGTTTTATTTTATCAAAAGGATTAATACATTGATTTGACTGGCAGTAATTAATTTCATCAATTAATTGTTGTTGAATTTCAGAAGAATAACCTACAAAAATTTTATCATTAATAAAAACAGTTGGAACTCCTTCAATTTTAGTGTTATAAGATGAAGTGAACTTTTTCATTAATTCTCTGTTCTGTTGATTGTGATAAATTTCATAATTTGTTATATTTAATTCAGGATGTTGAGGTTGATATTCATTTAACCATGATTCTAAAGCAGCACAATGAGGACATCCTTGCCCGTAAAAAATAACCATGTTAGTCTGTGCAAACAAAACACTTGAAAAAAGAATTAATAAAAACAAAATTTTCTTCATAACTAAAAACACCTTAATTATCTTTTTATAATTCTTATCTTTTTTTAATTTTTATTTTTTTATATTTTTTCTAAAAGATTAATTTTATTTTTTTATTATTGCTTCTGTATCTTTCAAGCCATTACCAGTAATAATCAAAGCAACCTTATCATCTTTTTCATAACTTATTTTTTTCAAAGCAGCTAAAGGAGCTGCTGCAGCTGGCTCTGCAAACACACCTTCTTTACCTAATTCCTTAATTGCTTTAATCATTTCCAAGTCATCAACTTTAACAAATTCTCCTTTTGACTCATTAACACTAGCAATAGCAGTTTCACCATTCATAGGAGCTTTAACCATTATAGCAGAAGCAATAGTATTTGCCTTAGTCACTGGTTTTATTTCATCACCTGTTTTCCAAGCATCAGCTATTGGCGCACATGCTCTTGCCTGTACTCCAATCATTTCAGGCAACTTATTAATTACTTTCAATTGCTTTAATTCTTTAAATGCCTTATAAATAGCAGTGAGTATTCCTCCGCTTCCAACAGGTACAATAATTTTATCAGGTACTTTTAATTCTTCATATAACTCAAAACCAATTGTTTTCAAGCCCTCTAAAAAATAAGGGTTATAACCACTAGCAGCCCAATAAACTCTTCTTTGCTCAATTAGTTTTTCAGTTTCTTTAATTGCATCTAAAAAACTACCTTTAACTTTATGAAGTTCAGCTCCATAAGCAATTATTTGTGAAATTTTTTCTTCTGTCACCTCTTCAGGAAGATAAATATGCGCTTTAAGATTAGCATAAGCAGCATAAGCAGCTACACTTGCTCCCATGTTTCCAGTTGAAGCAACAGTAACTTCATCAAAACGCCTGTTAAATGCATTTGAAATCACTACTGTGCTTCCCCTATCTTTAAAACTTCCTGTTGGATTACTTCCCTCTAATTTTAAGTAAACTTCATCACTTGTATCTCTTCTTTTAAGCAAAGGAGTCTGTCCTTCTGATAAAGAAATTGATTCATGAACAGGAATCATTGACTGATAACGCCATACTCCGCTTCCATTTGGATTCCATTGCTTGTTTTCAAAATCAGCAAGCAGAATACTTCCGCAATCGCACTTATATCTAAAAGCTTTATATTTCTTTCCACATTTAGGACAGTAAAACATGATTTAAAATAAGTGAATTGTTAATAAAAAAGTAGTGGTAAGGGTAATAAAAGAATAATAACTTCAAATAATTAAATTTAATTAAAATTTAATTAACTAACTCTTCTTTTTTTAAGTACTTATTAATAAGTTCCTGAATATTAATTTTGCTTTCTTCTTGTTTTATTTTTTCAGGCTTGCATGATGTGCTTGGTTTTTTAGGTACTGCTGAACAGCAGAAAGTTGAACGCGTTGAAATTTCATAAGTTCCAATTTGCTTAGCTATACTTATTATTTCCTGTTTATCAAAACCAATTAAAGGGCGAATTATAGGAAGGTTAGTTGCTTGGCTTACTGTTATGAGATTTTGAAGTGTCTGTGAAGCAACTTGAGCTAAGTTATCTCCATTAACAAGAACATCTGCTTTTATTTTCCTAGCTAAAGCTTCTGCTAAACGAAGCATCATTCTCTTACAATAAACGCACTGGTATTTTTTATCTGAATTTTTCATATACTCAATTAACACTTGCCCAAATGGAATTACATGTAATTTTACCCCTAATTTTTTTGCATTTTCAATTGTCCTCTGCTTATTTTCCTTACCTGCAAAAGGGTAATTGTCAAAATAAACTGCTTCTAATTCCATTTTTTTAAGCATCATATATCCAGCTACTGGAGAATCAATCCCCCCGCTTAAAAGTAATAATCCTTTCATTTTTAAAATCCTCTCTTAAAATATTTTTTTATAAATTTCTTCAGCTAATTGTTTTGCTTTTTCTTTATTCTGCAAAAGTATTCTTAATTTGCCTGTTTCATATACATTAATTGTTAATCCTTTGTAATTTATAATTAGCATAGGCTTTGTTTCCACAAGACAATAAAATTTACTAATTAATTTTAATAAATTTAATTTTAATTGTTTTTTAGGGTTAATTGTTAAAGCTGATTTTCCCTTACATAACTTTATTTCAAATTCCATGTTATTAATTTATTTTTAAGAATAAAAAGCCTGCGAACAATAAGTTTAAATATATTGTAGTACACAAGTACTACAAGTGAATTTGATGGAAATTATTTCATTTCATTCAAATATTTCTATTCCTGTAAAGGAGGTAAAATAATGGAAACTGTGCAAGTAAGATTAAATAAGGAATTAGCTGAAATTTTAGATGCTTCAGTTGAAAAAGGAGTTTACACAAGTAAATCAGAAGCTGTTAGGGACGGCATAAGAAAACTTTTTGCACCTGAACTAAAAGAAGAAATTTTAATTGAATTAAAAAAAAGAAGCAAAAGCAAAGATTTTGTTAGTCAAAAACAAATTGAAGAAGAATTTGGGTTATGAAAATGTTTAAGATTAAATGGGAGAAAAGAGCCCAAAAGAAAATTCATGCTCTTCCAAAATCAAATGCCAAACAACTAATTTTGAAAACAAGAAGTTTAAGTAATAATCCAATGAAAAATAGTTTTCCTCTTTCTGGTTGTGATTATCGAAAAGTAAGAGCAGGGAATTATAAGGCAATAATTGAAATTATTTTTTCAAAGAAGTTAGTAAAAGTTTTATTAATTGGGCATAGAAAGAATATTTATAAGAAGTTTTTTAAAAATTAGGTGTGAAAATGCGTTATCATCGTCTTAAATTAGTTGAGAAGAATTTTAATAAATTAAAAAATAAAAAAGTTGGCATTGTTGGATGCGGTTCAATCGGCTCTCGAAGTGCAGAGTTATTAGCACGGTGGGGTGTTGATTTAGTATTAATTGATTTTGATAAAGTTTATGAAGCTAATTTAGGAACTCAGTGTTTTTTTGAAAAAGATGTTGGCAGTTTTAAAACAACTGCTTTGAAAAAAAAAATTAAAAAGATTAATTCAAGAATTAATGTGGAGTGTTTTAATAAAAAATTAACTGAGAGTAATATTAAAGTTTTAAAAAATGTTAATGTAGTGGTTGATGCTACTGATAATTTAAAAACTCGTTTTGTAATTAATGAATTTTGCAAAAAAGAAAAAATTCCATGGGTTTTCACTGCTGTTGAAAAAAAATTTGGAATTGTAGGCACTTTTGGAAAAACTTACGGCTTTAATAAGTTAATTAAAAAAAATGCTATTATCTGCAAGGATTGTGATTTCACAGGAGTTGTTCCTGAATTATTAAACATTATAACTGGTTTTCAAGTTAATTTTGTCATCAATTTACTGACTAAAAAAAAGAGTGAGTTTGAATTAATTTTTGTTAACTTAAGTGAATTGTCTGTTGATAAAGTAAAAAACCCTTTTTTCTAATAGTTTTTTAAAGGAGTTTGTTTATAATTTTTTCAAAGTGAAAGAATATGAATATTACTTTATTATGTTGCATTTGTTGTTGAATAAAGATATTTAATTGTTAACCTGTTTATTTTTTATTGTTGTTTTTTATTTTATATTTAATAATTAAAGGAGGGTTGGCAGAGTCTTTTGAAAAAAAATTTAATTTTTTTTTTCAGGGGCTGTATTGGTTATGCATCCGCCTGCAGTTGCAAGTAACGTACAAACGGTTTGCAATGGAAAGCGGAATATCCGAGTTCAAAACTGCTGTATCCGGCTTTTATAAAAGCTAGATGGCGTGAAATTCTCGGGCCCTCCTTTTAAAAA
>Ga0114934_10001080_pt1 | contig 17791 bp, 22 predicted proteins | sample 4SBtaG_2_FD_99695 | JGI IMG/M metagenome (GOLD analysis project Ga0114934, IMG submission 99695) | Deep subsurface microbial communities from Kolumbo volcano to uncover new lineages of life (NeLLi) - 4SBTROV10_white metaG | ecosystem: Environmental > Aquatic > Marine > Volcanic ...
ACAAGCATCGAATAGCTTCGCACTTGACATATCTAATGCTACATCTTCCATTGCGTCGTTGGTATTAACTGATTCAAGTTTTTCTACTCAAATTGGTAATTTAGAAACTACAAGTTCTACATTGACACAAGCATCGAATAGTTTCTCATTGTCTGTTAATAGTTTAACTTCGGGTACAAGTTCATATTTAACAGCAGTCAATATAAACCAACAAGGAGTTCAAATATCGGGGTCATCATTAGAATTTAGTGGTTCTACATTTGTATTTGGTAACACTAATGAACAATATATAAGTGGTTCGGGTGGTGATATTGAAATTAGTGCATCTAATTTCCACTTAAAGAATGGAAACATAACAGCATCAAATGTAGATTTAAGTGGTAAGATTACAGCAACAACTGGTGATATAGCTGGTTGGGATATAAGTGGTACAACAATAAGTAAAAATGGTATAGTATTAGAATCTAACCCATCGTATCCTAAAATTACAATTGCAGGTACTGACTCGGCAGGAATCACAGCTAACGAAATGTTATCATTTAAGAAAACTTCATATTTAGGACAACCTACAGCTTTTATTGAGTCAACTAACGCTATAGTAGATATAGTAAGAGATTATCACCCACAGACCTGCTTCCTTGGAGGTACTCATATTTCAATAAATGATACTGGATATAAAGAAGTTCAAGATATTATTGAATCAGATAATGTACTTTCTTATGATACTAATTCTAAAGAGTTTGTTACATCAAAAGTATTGAGTAATTTCAGTAGAGAAAATGATGGTTATTATGTAATAAATTCTAATATAAAAGTTACAGAAGAACATCCATTTTATGTTAATGATGAATGGGTTAAAGTTAAAGATTTAAAAGTCGGTGATTTATTATTTGATAAAGATAGTAATAATGTTACTATTAATTCTATTGAATATGTTGATGAAGTTGTAACAGTTTATAATTTTGAAGTTGATAATACACATACTTATTTTGCAGAAGATGTATTAGTACATAATAAAGATGTTTCAGAAAATCCAACTACAGGTCACGCTTTTTATGGTATAAAAGGTGAAATGCAACTTGATGGTTATACAATGACCGTAAGTACACCAGGTCCTCAAGGAAATATACATATTGGAGCTGGTGTATATGCTCTAAGTACGGGCGGGAACACAGGTGATGTAATACATGCTGGTCTGTTTGCATCTGCATCTGGAGCTGGCACGAATTACGCTGGAATGTTCCACGGTGATGTATCTGTAACTGGTAGTGTTAATATAGATGGAAATATTAATACATCAGCCATCATTGCTACTACAATTTCTACTACTGGTGTAAATCCAGCTATAGATTTCAGCCAAATAGATGTATCAACCAATATCGCTAGTAAAGCTGCTGGAATTTGTACAATTACTGATATGCATACTATTCATACTGATAGACTTACAATAGATGGTGATGGTAATTATTCTGGAATAACACTAAACGGAGTTACTGATATTTCAAATATTGGATTTGATAATACAGTATTAGTACTAATAACTGGTGAGGTATATAAACAAGAAATAGACTCAAGAGTTTGGGGTACTACTTTATTAGATAATTCAGATGTAATAGACATTTCATCCGGAACAAATTTAGTAGCAGGGACAAATATAACATTAGCTGGTGATACTTTAAATGTGGATGATGTATTTTTAAAGAATAATGCAAATGATACTACGACTGGAACAATAACTTCAGCTGGATTGACAACAAGTGGTGTAATTAAAATTGGAGGTGAAGTTCAATTAGAGAAAGCTACTGATAGAGTAGGGTTGATGAAGATAACAGATATATCAAGCTCTCCTGATTATGCTGGAATCCAAGCGATAGGAAATGGTGGAACCAAGTGGAGTTTTATGGGCAGTTCATATGGTGGAATTTATGATGATACAAACAATAAGTGGAGTGTTCTTGTCAGACCAAAAGCAGAAGTAGAACTCCATTATAATGGAGTTCAGAAGCTTGAAACAACAAGTACTGGTGCAACAGTAACTGGAATTCTAAATGCAACTGAGGAACTATCTACAGGAAATACAAACCATGCTATTAGAAACTTTGGTACTATTACTATAGCACCAGTTGCAGGTGACCATCAACATTGTACCACTACAGAATTTATTGCTCATTTGTGTTCAATAGGAATGATTACAAGTAATGGAACAGGTGGTGGTAGTGGCACCAATGGCCCCCCAGAACAATGGTCAACCGCAAAATGTAGTTGGAGCTATGCTAGCAACAACGATATATCAGATGGTCCAAATGATGAGGATATAGAGTTAGCTGGTTGTTGGATAGAAGTTATGAATTCCTCAACTTCTTATCATATTAGAATAACTGCTCCGTATGCAGATAACTCTTCCGATAGTTCAAGAGAAACCTATATATACAATAGACAGTCCGGTGCAGCTGATTGGTGGACCTATGACCAGTATAGTACTTTCACAGGTGCTCACCCTACAAAAATATTAAATAATGATACAGGTAGTTTAGTTCCTGGAATGGTGTTGAAATCAACTGGTGAAGTGTTTCATACTGATTCAGGAGTATCTAATGCGTGGGTGTTTACTACACCTACAACTACATCTAAAGATAAGGCAGTAGTTGGTGTTTATAAAGCTAGTAAAACTTTTTTACAATATGATGATACTCACCAATATAACGCTGTAGGTGAAGGTAGAATATTAGTAACAGACACAAATGGAAACATTGAAACTGGTGATTATATTTGTTCATCTACAAGAATAGGTCATGGTGAAAAACAAGATGATGATTTATTACATAATTATACTGTAGCGAAAGCAACACAACCATATAATTTTGCTTCCGCTAGTGTAGATTCTGACCTTGGATATAAATCTGTATTGATAGCATGTACTTATCATTGTGGGTAATAAAAAAAATAATTATTATATTTATATAAGACAATACTTGGAGAAAAAATGAAAACAAGCTTTGATGAAATAATAGAAACTGTGTTAGAACACGAAGGTGGTTATGTTAATGACCCAACTGATTTAGGTGGAGAAACTAAATATGGTATCACAAAACGATTCTATCCAGATGTTGATATTAAAAATTTAACAAAAGAAGATGCTAAAAAAATCTATTATGATGATTATTGGGTAAAAAACAAAGTCCCACAATTACCCAATAACCTTAAACATATCTATTTTGATATGTGTATCAATCAAGGTAGAGGAACAGCAGTTAGAGTTCTACAACGAGCTTGTAATGCTAAAGGAGCTGATTTAAAAGTTGACGGTGGTTTTGGACCTAATACATTAAAAGCCATAAACAAATATACACCGTGCGACAACCGAGTTAGATGTTACAGATTACAGCACTATTACAATTTAGTCAATAAGAAACCAGAACAAGAAAAGTTTTTATTCGGGTGGTATAGACGAGCTATGGAGGTTTAAGTGGATAAACTTACAAAATATTTAGTTGAAAGCATACTACTATCAGAAGGTACTAATATAAAAAAAATTGTTGGTATTTATGGTGGGAGATTCCAACCATTTGGCCCTCATCACTATAAAACATATAAGTGGTTACAAAAACACTGCGATGATGCTTATATCACTACATCGGCTATTAAAAAACCACCAAGACATCCAATGAATTTCAAAGAAAAAGTACGGCATATGGTTAAAATGGGTGTTCCTTCATCTAAAATAGTTCAAGAACGGACACCATATGTAGCAGAGAATGTATTAAAAAAATATGATTCTGAAACAACTGCAGTCATTTATGTATTCGGTGAAAAAGATGCGGGTAGATTATCGGGTGGTAAGAAAAAAAGTGGTGGGGCTAAGTATTATCAAGATTATAAAAAAAATAAAACAGATTTAAAAGGATATGAAGAACATGGATATTTTTTAACAGCTCCACATATATCTATTTCAGTTGGGGGTAAAGAAGTTAGTGGAACAGCTATGCGAGAATTATTAGGCTCATCTAAGATTGCATCTAAGATTGATGATAGTGACCGAGAAAAACTATTTAAAAAGATGTTTGGATACTTTGATAAAGGTGTTTTTAATATGATGACTAATAAATTTAAAAAAATGTATAAAGAAGAAGTTAATGAAGGTTGGTTGGAAAAGGGTAGTGAAAAAGATAGAGAATTGAAATTAAAAATAACTAAATTATATTCTAAAGCTTTTAAACATATGCCAAATTCACCCACACAATTAAAAATAAGAAAAGAAATTGAAAAATTGAGAAATCAATTGAGTGAAGGTGTAGATTTACCAATAGAAATTGGTGATACCGTATTAATGGGAAAATTTAAAAATAAAAAAGTTGTTGTTAAAACAATTGGTTGGAATGAAAAGGGCGATTTACTTATAAATGGCAAATCAGCTATGAGAATGAGAATAATAAAACAACCAAATATATTTGATGAAAATTTAAGTGAGGCATCTACTAATGTGGGTTATATGGCAGATGCTGGGGAACCAGATACTGGGTACACATCACCTGGTAAAAAGAGAGTTATTGGTAAAGGAGCTCAACCTGATTTGTGGTATAAGAAAGGTGGTTATGAGCAATTACAATTCCCAAAAGCAGACGACCCATTTGGTGATGATACTAACAGAAGAATTGCAACCCAACGAGTAACGAACCCAGATATTTTTGTAGGAGCTACCGAATCAGATGATTTTATTACAACTGGTGTTGGTGAAAAGGGAGATAATTTTGTTCAATCACTACATCCAGATGTTATCCTTGATTTTTTACAAGTGATTGATTTACGGGAAATTTTAAAAGAAGCATCGACTACCAATATTGGTGTAGGTGGAAATAGTCAAGGAGTTGATGATGGACCACGATACCATTATGGGAATAAGAACACATACAAAAAAGCAACCGAAAAACTTGCTAAGAAGTTTGGGTGGGAAGTTATTAATTATATAATAGATGATGACATTGAAATATTTGACCATAAAACTGAATATCCTAATGGACCAGTCGGAGATGTATCATTTGCTCCGAGTGGTGTAGGGACTGGTAAACTCGATACCAGAAGCGAACGGACTCATTACACTGGACACCGAGCCTTCCGAACATATTACAATCATATAACTAATGTAGCTGAAATACTTGGATATAAAGTTTTAGACTATTTAGGCGCAGACTTGGTTTCAAAGCACTCATTGGGTATAGATGATATAGTTGATGATATACCAGAAGAAACTCCCGAGAACAGACAGGATATCCAAGAAATGGTGTTTTCGCACGAGTGGTGGAAAAAAGAATTATTAACCGAAGGTGGAGCGTACGGACACATGGCTCATCCATTTGATGATAAAGATTTAACATTTGGTGATTTAAAGAAAATTATAGAAGATGGTTTAGGTGGAACATTAAATCGTGAAGATAATGTTACAGAAAAGCTTGATGGTCAGAATTTAATGGTGTCTTGGATAGATGGTAACCTTCGTGTAGCAAGAAACAAAGGACACATTAAGAATTTTGGAAAAACCTCATTAGATGCTAATGGTATAAAATCTAAATTTAAAGGTAGAGGTAATATAGCAGATGCATTTAACTTCGCAGTTAAAGATTTAGAAAAAGGTATAAAGGGATTATCACAAAAACAAAAAGATAAAATCTTCAACGAAGGACAGCATTGGATGAATTTAGAAGTGATGTGGCCAAAATCAGCTAATGTAATTGATTATGATGTAGCTACTATTGTATTTCATGGTGCACTCATTTATGATGAAAAGGGAAATGTTAGAGGAGAGGTCAGTGGAAGTGCTAGAATTTTAGCTGGTATGATAGAACAGATTAATAAACATATAGGTGATAAATACTCAATCGGAAAACCTAACTTTTTAGATGTACCAAAACATCAAAATTTTAATACATTAAAACCTAAATTTTTATCACAGCTGAATAAATTAAAGAACACCTATGCGTTAAATGATTCTGATACTTTGAGTATGTATCATCAATCATATTGGGAGGAACATATTTATAACGCGGCACAACAATTCGGTTATACTATCCCAGATGAAATACTAATTGGATTGACTAAACGGTGGGCTTTCTTTGATAAATCATATAAAATACCAACTATAAAAAAAGATATTACAGATGAAAAGTTTTTAGAGTGGGTATTGAAGTTTGATAAACAGGAACACGCCACACAGGTGAAAACAAATATGAGACCATTTGAAGTGTTATTTTTTGAAGTGGGTGCAGAGATAATGAAAAATGTAAGTGGGTTCATAGCAGCAAATCCAGACAGTGCAGTACAAGGAATTAAAAAGAGAATTGATAAAGCAATTACAGATGTAAAGTCTGGTGGTGACTTAAAGAAATTAAATAGGCTGAAGGTTCAGTTAGATAGATTGAATGCTATAGGGGGGTTGGATTCAATAGTTCCTTCAGAGGGAATTGTGTTCAAGTACAAAGGGAACACTTATAAGTTTACTGGGGCATTTGCGTCGGTCAACCAGATTGTGGGATTAATGACATTTTAATTCTAAATGCTGATATTTATTAAGGGATATTATATATGAATAACGATACACTAAAAGCCGTACATAATGTACGGAAGAAGATACAGAATAAATATTTTTCTGACAAGATAGTAGTTAGTATGCACGATACTAAGGATATCCACGCTGACCGAAAAATAGGTGATATTTGGGAAGATGAAGATGGTAAAAAATGGACAATAAATAGGAACGGAACTCGTGTGGCAATTACTAAAATAGGGTATGTTGGTAGAATGCCTATGTTTTGTCCTGATTGTAAACGAATTATGAAGGGTAAGGCTGATAGTAGAATGTGGATTTTAAAGGGGAGCTGTCATGTGTGCGTGGCTACTGTAGAAACTGCATTACGAGCTAATGGTGAATATGAAGAATATGAGCGGAATAAAGTTAAAGCTAATGTAGAGGCTTGGATTAAAGATATGGAACAAATGCTAGTAGAATGGCAAGCTGAATCAAGTAAAGAAAAGCACCAAGTTATTATGAATAGTTATGGTGAGATGGAAACTTGGTATAAAGGAAGTGCTAAGGATGAAGGTCTTGAGCAATTAGAAGAAGTTTTAAATAGAGTTAAAGAAACAGTTGGAGAACCAGATGAAATGTAATGAAGTTTATGAACAAATTAAGGAATTGTGGATAGAGGTAGAAGAAAACCATAATAAGTATGTTAATAAAAGCAATAAATCAGCCGGAGCTAGAGCTAGGAAGTCTCTGGGTCAGATTAAAAAACTTGTAACTGAATACCGAAAATTGTCGGTAGATGATTCAAAATAGGAGAGTCAAAATGACAAAGAATATTAAAGACAAATTCAACACTCGTAAGATTAATGATGTGTTAAATAAAAAAGGTAAAGACCTTTTAGGTGAAGCGTTTGAGGGTGTAGGTGGTGTAGTTCCTTTGGGTGCTATAGGTACATATACTAACCATTCGAGTACTAAGAGTCCAATGTTTGAAAAAGCAGAAAAAACTGCTAAGAAACTTGAAGAGAAAACAACAGCACTGGCGAAAAAAACAGCGAGTAAAAAATCATCAATCCCGCAACTTAAATTGTATGATTTACTCCCAGAAGATGATAGACTCGCTATGGATACTATAATGGCCAATGTTGATATTACTGATGAACGAGTAATGAGTAAATTTTCACCAATGATTAAAGAATGGGAAGCCTCAGTTAAAGGGTTTACTGGAATTAGTGAATTTTTAAAATTCTCTGATAAAAAATTACATGGTAAGATGTCTAAAGTAGCAGAAACTATTGAAGAAATAAACACTCACTTAGAAGGTATTATCGGTAAAATATCATCCACTAAAAAATAGGAGAGTATAATGGCTAAAGCAAAACCACACAATTGGCGAAAATGGAATGAGTTTCGCTTCGACGCTCTTAATGAAGGGCCGGCGTATGAGTATGAAAAGCAAGTAAAGGATATTGAAAAAGCTGAAAACAAATTAGCTATTGAGGTGAGTAAGTTAGTAAAACTATTGACTAAAAAAGGTCTTAAACCAGAAGCACTTGAAGTATCAAAGTCTTATATGAAACCTATCAGAGGTTTTAAGAATTTAATAGATTCACTGGTGGATAAGTTATTATAATATATTTCAACATATAGGAGAATGCAATGAAACTTAAAAAAATACTAACTGAAACCAATGTATGGGATAGAAAGTTTGGACAACCGTTACCTACATTACGCTTGACTGAAAAGAGTGATTTAGGTGGAGCTATAATCGACCAGATTTATGATTTGACAGACGCTAACAACCATAATGAGGCCAGACTTAAATTAGCTCAAGCTATGAAAGCTAAAGATTTAATCAAAGTTTATGAGGCTATTATAGTACTACATGATTTCCAACGAAATATGAATGACTTGATAGCGGTAAGAGACCGAACTGACAAAGTTTTATTTGCAAAAGCTAAAAAACAATACTCTGATTATGACGCCATATCAGGAGCATATTAATGTTTGACATCCTTACAAAGGTTAAACAATGGGTTGTTGGAATATTCGCCATTATTGGTGGTATAGCGGTAGTCTGGGCTCTTAAAAAAGATACACGCGATGTAAAAGAATTTAAAGCTGATTTAAAAAAAATCAAAAGAGATGGAAAAGCTTTAGATAAAAAAATCGACTCTCGTAAAGCTAAAGCCACTAAGTTACAGCACGAGTTAGACAAAACACACCAAGAACTTAAAGATTTTACAGCAGAAGTGAAAAAAGTTAAAGTGGAACAAAAAACTACACAACAAAAAGTAGATTATCTTAAACGATTGGGTGGTAAATAATATGAGCAGACACTTTAACAGAACATCTACCCCCAATTTAGACGGTTCAGGGTATCACCCGTTGGACATCAACAGAGATGGTCAGGTTAATGTAGCAGACATCGTTACAGCCACTACTGAGGGCTTACCTACTATTGTAGGTGAGATGATATTGAAGTATTATCAGAACGAAAATCCGTATGATTTAGATAATGACGGGTTAGTGACTGACAACGATATAAATATAGCTATGAGATTGGGAGTTCCTACGGATATTATAATAGATATGCGTGATAACAAAGATACAGTAGCTATAGTACACGATTCTACTTCAACTGGACCATATGTAGAGGAAAATTTAGTAAGTAGAGGTAATGAATTTAGATTATTGAATGGTATGATTTGGTCAGGCCCTTACCATTGTTACCATAATGGAGATGTTAAAATATATAAGACCGAAGCTAACCCATCATATAGGTATTCAAGGTTGATGTTTCCGATAGAGAGTGTAAATAAATGATGTTGTCCATATTTAAGTATAGTATTATATTATTAGTTGCGTGTTTTAGCGTGGCTCAGGAAACTCATACTTTTACTACCGAAGAAGTAGATAATATATTTGGCCATATACGCGAGTTAGAAATACGCGATAGTTTAAAGGTAAAATACATTACATTATTAGAAGAAAAAGCTATAGAAGATTCTTTATTAGGTGTTGAATACCAATTAAAGATTGATAATTTACAGAAACAGATAGATTTACAAGAAGAACGAATTACAGAAATTAAACCACAATGGTATGACAATAAGTGGATTTGGTTTACACTTGGAGCAGTAAGTACGGCGTATTCAGTATATCTGTCAAGCCAATTAACTAATTAAGGAGAATGTCAATGAAAATGACTAAATCTAAATTACGAGAGGTAATAAAACATATTATCCGTGAAGAACAAACGGCGTATCAAAAGTTTTTTAATAAAGCTTTAGCTAAGTTTAAAGTTACATCACCTAAACAATTAAAAGGTGCTAAGGAAAAAGAATTTTATGATTATGTTGATAAAGGTTGGAAGGCTGATAACGAAACTGATTAATTATGAGTAAACGACCTAACATTAAAGAGATTGTTAAACAGGAATATTTAAAATGTGCTAAAGACCCTTCATATTTTATGAAAAAATATTGTGTGGTTCAACACCCAATGCGTGGTAAAGTACCATTCCATTTATATGACTTCCAAGATAAAACTTTAGATATGTTTGTGGAGGAAAAACATTTAATAATTTTAAAATCTCGACAACTTGGATTATCTACCCTATCAGCTGGATACTCATTGTGGTTAATGACTTTCCACTCAGATAAAAATATTCTTGTTATAGCTACAAAACAAGAAACAGCTAAAAATCTTGTAACTAAAGTTCGTGTTATGCATAAAGAATTACCAAGTTGGTTAAAGAGTAATTGTGTAGAAGATAATAAGCTATCGTTAAAATATGAGAACGGGTCTCAGATTAAAGCCGTATCATCAAATACTGATTCTGCTAGGTCAGAAGCACTATCATTGCTGTTGATTGATGAGGCAGCTTTTATTGATAAGGTAGAAGAAATATGGATTTCGGCTCAACAAACATTAGCTACTGGTGGTAAAGCTATTATATTGTCTACACCAAACGGATTAGGAAATTTATTTCATAAGTTGTGGACAGATGCTGAAAACGGAAGTGAATTATGGAACTTTGCAAAGTTGCGTTGGGATTTACACCCAGAACGAGACCAAGAATGGAGAGATAGACAAGACGATTTATTAGGTCCGAAGATGGCAGCTCAAGAATGTGATTGTGACTTTGTATCTTCTGGTGATACTGTTATTGATGGTAAATTATTAGATTGGTACTTGGAAACTTTTGTTAAAGAACCAATGGAGAAGCGAGGGTTCGATGGTAATATATGGATTTGGGAACAAGCTGATTATAATAAAACTTATTTAGTATCAGCTGATACGGCTCGAGGTGATGGTGGAGATTATTCCACTATTCAAATTTTAGATATTGATAGTATGAACCAAGTAGCTGAGTATCGAGGACATTTACCTACTAAAGAATTTGGGAATTTATGTGTACAGATGGCTACTGAATATAACGACGCTTTATTGGTAATGGAGAATGCTAGTATTGGTTGGGCAGCTATTCAACAAGTGATAGATAGAGATTATAAAAATTTATTTTATTCAAGTACCGATTTAAAGTATGTTGATACTGAAAATCAAATTAGAAATAGATATAGAAGTTTGGATAAAAATATGGTAGCTGGGTTTTCAACTACAATGCGAACTCGACCTTTGATTATTGCAAAGCTAGATGAATATTTTAGAGAAAAAACAGTAACAATTCGGTCAAAAAGATTAATTGATGAATTGTTTGTATTTATATACAAGAACAATAAAGCTCAAGCGATGGATGGATATAATGATGATTTGACGATGGCATTATCTATTGGTTTGTGGGTTAGAGATACGGCGTTACGATTACGAAGTGAACAGGATATGTTAGTCAAACAATCACTTCAAAGCGTCGACGCAGCTCAACCGATATATAATCCAAATGCAGTTCCAAACAATCCATATGAGATGAAATTAAATGGTCAATCGCATGATTTGACTTGGTTATTAGATAAATAGGGGGAATTATGGCAGATAATTCGTTTTTTAATAGGTTAAGAAGGTTATTTTCTACAAACACGATTGTTAGAAGTGTAGGGAAGAGAAAAACCAAAGTAGTAGATACTGATAGAAACCAGGCGTATAAGGGCCTTGCTACTAATTTTGCAATAGATAGGTATTCGCGAATACATGGGAGTACTTTGGGTGGTAGTAAACTTGGTTATGATACTAACCAAAATTTTATGGCAGCTAGATTGGCGTTGTTCAATGATTATGAAGAAATGGATTTAGACCCAATCATTGCTTCAGCACTTGATGTGTATGCTGACGAATCGACAATGAAAAATGAGTTTGACGAGGTACTACAAATCAACTCAGATAGTGATGATATACAGAAAATCTTACACAGTCTGTTTTATGACACATTAAATATAGAATTTAACTTATGGCCGTGGATTCGTAATCTATGTAAATATGGTGACTTCTTCTTAAAATTAGATATAGCAGAGGATTTGGGTGTAGTTAATGTAATACCACTTCCAGTATATGAGTTGGAACGGGTTGAGGGGGAGAATCCTGAAAATCCAGAAGAGGTATCGTTCAGGATGATGGGCATGGGTGCTACTATGAATCAACCTCAAGAAAGTTTAAACTCATACGAAGTAGCTCATTTTAGATTATTGTCAGATTCTAATTTTTTACCATACGGTAAATCTATGGTTGAAAATGCTAGAAAAACTTGGAAGTCATTAACTCTTATGGAAGATGCTATGTTAGTTCATAGAGTAGTACGAGCTCCAGAGAAACGAATTTTTAAACTGGACATCGGTAATATTCCACCTAATGAAGTTGATAACTATATGCAACAAATTATTAATAAGATGAAGAAAGCTCCATTAGTTGACCCCGCTACTGGTGATTATAACTTGAAATATAATTTACAAAATATAACAGAGGATTTTTATCTACCAGTCCGAGGTGGTGATAGTGGGACTACTATTGACAGTTTATCTGGACTGACATACGAAGCTACTGAAGATATTGAGTATTTGCGGAATAAGATGATGGCTGGTTTAAAGATACCTAAAGCATTTCTTGGATATGAGGAACAAGTGAATGGAAAAGCTACACTAGCCGCAGAAGATGTAAGGTTCGCTAGAACAGTTGAACGAATACAAAGAATTGTAATATCAGAATTAACTAAAATAGCTATAGTTCATTTATATTCACAGGGATATACAGATGGTGATTTGGTCGATTTTAGTTTAGATTTGACAAAATCGTCTACCATATATGAACAAGAAAAAATTGAATTATGGGATGCTAAAACATCTTTAGCTTCATCTATGATGCAAGATAAGATGATGTCAAGTGAATGGGTGTATAAAAATATATTCAATATGAACCAAGAGGATGTGGATAGATTGCGATGGGGCGTTGTCAATGACCAAAAACGAGCATACAGATATGAACAAATTAGTATGGAGGGTAACGACCCGATTAAATCTGGACAATCATTTGGGACACCACACGATTTAGCGGTAGTCCAACAGACAGAGGGTGGTGATACTCCTGGTGGAGTGAGTGGAGCTCCAGAAGAAGGATTTGAAGGAGCTGGCAGACCACAAGAAATTCCTAAGTATGGAAAAGATTTTTCCGCGAGAGGCCGTGACCCATTAGGTAAAGCTGATATGAAAAAACGAACGGCTAACGAAACAATTAGAGTGTATGATAAAGTTCAGAAGTCAGAATTAAAAGATATGGTTAAAAATTTGAATTTACAGAATGAATTTGATAAGGGATTATTAACTGAAACACAAAAGACCGCAGAAGAATATGATAAATATTTACAGTCGGATGAAAATACGGAAGAAAATTGATTATGTTTGTGAGTTTATTCAGTTTATCCATATTTATATATGATGAATATTATATATTATATGATTGTATAGTAGGAGCTATTAAATGAAAAAAATAAAACATTCAAAGTTAAAAAACACTGGTATTCTTTTTGAATTACTATCTCGACAGGTTACTGTTGATTTGATGGAGAACCAACAGAACCCAGCGAGTGTTTCTTTAATGAAAAAATATTTTAATACGAGTGTAGAATTAGGTAAAGAATTGCAATTATATAATTTACTTATAAAAGAAACTTGTCAGTCAGAAACTAAGGCTGATTATTTGGTTGAGAAAGTGATTAAAGTTAGAACTAAATTAAATAATCTAACTTTGCGCCGAGAAAAATACAACCTTATAAAAGAAGTCAAGCAACAGTATCCTGTCAAGGAATTTTTCAATGCTAAGATACATAATTACAAATTATTAGCTTCTATATATAAATTATTCGATTCTGAAACTATACATGAGGAGTTTGACCCAAAAGATGTTACTGATTGTAAATATACAATAGTAGAACATTTAGTATCATCTGCTACTCATAAGAAAAATAGCATATTAGAATCTAAAAAGGTAGCTAAATATAAAAAAGAAAGTGAAGATATTAGGTTACTTACTTATAAAATATTGGTAGATAATTTCAACAACCGATATAAAAATTTAGATAAACATCAAAGGACATTATTGAGGGAATATATCAATAACCTTTCTAATTCAAATGGTTTACAAGCTTATATAGGTAAAGAGGTTAGTAGAGTCAAAAAACAACTTGTTCCTTTAATCAACCAAGTCAATGATAAAGTGATGCAAATTAAGTTAAAAGAATCTATTAATCAAATTGATAAATTAAGTGGTGGTACTTTTGTTAAGGATTCGCAAGTTTTAAATTTAATGCGGTATTATGAGTTGATTAAGGAATTGAAGAAATGAGACAGCAAGAACTCAGACAAATAATTAGAGAACTACTTGATGACTTAGATGAAACTTCTGTCACTGGAGCGGTAGATGGTGGTTCAGGACCACCTAAAACTCCAATGGCATTTTGTAGTGGTAAGAAAACCGATAAGAAAAAAAGAAAGAAAAACGCCACAAATAGCAATAGATATACGATAGTTGACCCTGATGAATTAACCGAGGGTACGATAGATACGCTAACTGACAAAGATTTAAAAAATCTAAGTAATATTATTAGAATGGAATTGTCTTTAATTTTCTATGATTTATTTAGAAAAAAACATACTTGGGTGTAAGGGAGATTATAATGAAAAAAACAAAATATACTCTAAAACAGATTCGAGAGTGGATGAGGAAATTGGAAGAAAACCGATACCGTAGACGATATATGATTGATGTCAAAAGAATCCACCATTTCGTTAATTTAGGCGAACATACAGACCTTCCAAAATCGTTATGTCGAAAGTCCGAATCAACATATGGTAGAGAAAAACAATTAGCTAAACAATTTAAGAAGTTCGTTAGAGAACAAGCTAAGTCAGATAAAAAAGTTACTGCTAAGTTGCGTGAAAGTGTACGACGCATTATTATAAAAGAGTTTAGGAGATAACTTATGCATAAATCTGTATTAGTAGATATAATCCCTTTTGAAATTACACCTCAACAAATAAATGAATCTATTAAAGAACATAATGGTAAACTGATTGTCAATGGAATTCTCCAGAGAGCCGATGCTAAAAACCAAAATGGTAGAGTTTACCCTCGTGAAGTATTAGCCAGAGAAGCTAAAAACTATTCACAAGTTCAAATCAAAGAAAGACGAGCATTAGGTGAACTTGACCATCCAGATTCATCAGTTGTTAATCTAAACAATGTATCACATAATATATTAGAAATGAGATGGCAGGGTAATGATTTAGTTGGGACGGTTGAGGTATTAGGAACACCCGCAGGGAACATTTTAAAAGAATTATTTAAAGCCGGAATTAAACTTGGCATTTCATCACGAGGTTTAGGGTCGGTTGAACCTGTAAATGAGGCTGACGATGGTACTGTAGCAGTACAAAGTGATTTTGAGTTAATTGCATTTGACTTTGTATCAAACCCATCAACGCACGGAGCGTTCATGAGCCCTATGAATGAAAGTGTTGGTAACAACCACAAACTTCCACCTTATTGGAAAGTGAATAAAATATTAACTGATATAATCAGTGGAGAATAAATATGGCAGAGTATATTGTAATAATTGATGGAGTAAGACGAAAATTGAACGACGTTGAGTTTATAGCTCAGTTTGGATATACACCTACTACACCTCGACCAGGGGAAAAGATATTTGGAGGTAGATATGAACACGCTTCATTTTTAAGTGGGTCAGTCGATGATAAGGGGTTACCAGATAATGATGCAGTACTACATAACTCCGGTGATACTATATTTAGTATAAGTGGTAGTAAATAATAGGAGGTATGAGGTGAACTTGACAGATTTATTAAAAAATTTAGAATTAGGTAAGGTATATACAGATAGTAATAGACCACCATTCAAAGTAAATGAAGCATCAGACAAAATACAAGTTCAAGGTGTAGGTGTATATGATTACAAAACACTATCAAAGAAAGTGGTTAAGATGTTAAAAGATTTAGAAAAACGAGCAAACAAAGAGGACTTTGGTAGTGTAGGAAAAAGCCAATTAAATACATTAACTGCTATGTGGATAGCATTGAAACAATATGAGGAAAAACAATGAAACTAACAAAAACAAATCTAAAACAAATCATAAGAGAAGAAATTCAGAAATTGAATGAAGCATCATCATTATCGGGAATTGGCGCAACACCATCACAGATTAAAACCGCTCATACTAAATTGGATGTCCAGTTTGATGCAAAAGAAAAATTTGAAAAGACTACTAACAAAAAAGATTTGATGAAAATTTTCAAAAGTGATAAGGGTAAAGATTCTTTTTATAAAGAATCTGTTGTAGGCTTTGATACAGATGGTAATATGACTATTGCTGGGAAGGGTAAATCACATGCTACATATTCTATCTATAAAATATCAACTGATGGTAAGATTTTAGAAAGACAGGATGAAAAAGCACCAGGTCGAGTAATATCACACTTTAAAGGGATAAAGGCATATTACATATCACGAGCGGGTTCGATGGGTAATAGTAATACGCGAAATAAGTTTACCGGTGAACAAGCCAATTATGAAGATGAAGTTGTCAATGTGGCAGTGAAATTTTTGAATAAAAAATTTCATACACTGGTTGGTGAAATGAAAAATAAAATAGTCACTGCAATTAACTCAAATAAATTGGAAGAAGCACATAGATATTTAGATAAACTTGTAATAAAGAGGGACTGGGGGCCGTGGGGTGTAACTAATATTAATAATTTTCTAAATAATATATATAATAATAATTTAAGACAACTGGTTTCGGAGAAAGTTAAAGCTAAATTGGGTGAGGAATTTGGTTGGGATAGAGGTGAAAAATCAATTGCAGCGAATGAAATAAAAAATGTAGCGAGAAAAGTATCGATTTCTATTTTAAAAGATTTGAAGGAATTATTTAATTAATAGATATAAACAAAAAACAACAACTTAGGAGATTGAGAAAATGAAACTAACTAAAACGCGACTACAACAAATCATAAGAGAAGAAATCCAAAAGTTGAATGAGGGGTTTAATTATGAGAAGAAGTCACTCGACCAGATAGGAAAGCATATCACATCCAAATTGGAAAAAATAATTAAACAAGTGACTAAAGAAAACCACTATTATGACCACCATGTAGATTCAGATTCATCAAGGAATTTTGTTGAAATAGAAACGGGCGACCAAGTCGAAGGTTATGATTTTGGCGCGACGGTTAGATTTTCAAAGCCAAAAAATGGAGATGAAATGTACTTTGAAATCTTTGACTTTCCCAGTGATTATTCAGATATTGATGAAGAAACTGCTAGTGAAGCAGAAATGCTTAAAATATTTAAAACAGAGCTAAAACGCAGGCCAGCTAAATACTAAAACATGAGGAAAAACAATGAAACTGACAAAATCAAAACTTAAACAAATCATAAGAGAAGAATTGCTGAATGAAACAATGAAAGATTTGAGCCCAAGTTGGCAACAAATGCAACTGGAAGATGTCCTATATCAAGTAACTTCGGAACTTATAAGATTATCAGATAATGTCAACGAAAGCACTTGGTCAAAAGATTCTAAATTAAACAGTCAAATCAAACAGATAAAAACTGGTTTAGGTAAATTGGATAAAATAATTAAAAACTTACCAGTGGGTAAAAGTAAATAAGATGAAACTGACTGAAGCTAAATTTTCAAGTAAAGAAGCAAAGACAATTATAGACCAGAGTGTAAGAGAGTATGCAAAGATTTTAAGAAAAGCTCAATACAAAATTATTAAAGATTGGATGTCAAAGGCTAAAGCCGGT
>Ga0114934_10001081_pt1 | contig 17778 bp, 13 predicted proteins | sample 4SBtaG_2_FD_99695 | JGI IMG/M metagenome (GOLD analysis project Ga0114934, IMG submission 99695) | Deep subsurface microbial communities from Kolumbo volcano to uncover new lineages of life (NeLLi) - 4SBTROV10_white metaG | ecosystem: Environmental > Aquatic > Marine > Volcanic ...
AAATTGGACCTTTCCCCAGCATATGGAGATACTGTGATAGAGACTTCAATATCAGACGCTCAGATATTAAACCCTATACTGTATTCCGATTCAGCTTCTGGAGATATTGTATATCTTGTTTATAACGGTCTTGTAAAATATGATGAAAATTTCAAACTCGTTGGAGATCTTGCCAGCACATGGGAAGTTTCCGATGACGGTCTTACAATTGACTTTACCCTCAGAAAGGGTGTTAAATGGCATGATGGTGTAGAATTTACTGCTGACGATGTAAAATTCACATACGATAAGATTATGGATCCAAAATCAAAATCTTTCGATAAAAGTGATTTTTCACTTGTTAAAAGTGTAGATGTATTAAGTAAATATTCCCTTCAAGTAAAATATTCAAAACCTTTTGCTCCCGCTCTTCCAAAGTGGAGTATAGGAATAATTCCCAAGCATATCTTTGAGAACGAGAAAGATATCAACAAATCAAAATACAATAGACAACCTATAGGAACCGGACCTTTCAAATTTGTAAGTTGGTCCCCGGATGAACAGATAGTACTTGAAGCTAATGATGATTATTTTGATGGTCGACCCTATTTCAACAGATATGTTTACAGAATAATTCCAGATACTTCAATGGCTTTTACTGAGCTCAAACGCGGTAGCATTGATATTATGCGGCTTACACCTGATCAATTTAAAAAGCAGGCTAATACGGAAGAATTTTTAAATAGATTCAATGTCTATCATTATCCATCTATCGGAGGATATACCTATCTCGGCTACAATGAGACAAATATACTATTCAAGAGCAAAAAAATCAGACGTGCACTTACATTTGCAATAGATCGTCAGATGATAATTGATGAAATCCTCTATGGATATGGAAAAATCCTTAGTGGCCCTTTTCCACCTTCATCATGGGCATATGACAAATCAATTAAGCCCTTAGAATATTCACCCGTAAAAGCCAAAGAATTACTTGCCGAAGAAGGATGGAAAGATACAGACGGTGATGGCATACTTGATAAAGACGGGAAACCACTTGAGATAGAAATATCTACCAATAATGGTAATGAACCAAGAAGACTTGCTGCTAATCTTATTCAAAAATTCTGGCAAGATATCGGAATAAAAGCCTCATTAAAGTTTGTCGAGTGGGGAGTTCTCATGCATATGTGCGATTATATGCAATTTGATGCTATGATACTTGGATGGTCACTCGGCAAAGACCCTGACTATTATGGCCTATGGAATTCTTCTGAAATACCAGATATGAAAAACAATAAATCAGGAAATAATTTTTGCGCCTATCGAAATAAAGAAGTTGATTCTCTTTTTGAGCAAGCCAGAACTACTTACGATATAAAAAAAAGAACTGAATGCTATCACAAAATTCATCAGATTATAAATGATGAACAGCCTTATACCTTCCTATATGTTGCTGAAAACATTGTAGCAATAGACAATAGAATACATGGTATTAGAATAGCACCTGCTGGTATTTTCTATAATTTCGAGAAATGGTATGTCCCAAAGGAATTGCAAAGATATTGATGTTATATTCTTATAGAATCGTATTATTTTTACTGATATTTTTCTTTATAATAGGTTGCTCACAAAATAAAAAATCCATAAAATTTCAAGAACCTCTAACAGTTCACCACAAATATATTTCATCAAAAAAAAGTAAACCCGAATATGGTGGTACGGTTATACAAGGTTCCATAAGTAGTCCTGTTACACTAAATCCTTTACTTTGTACTGATAGTTCCTCAATGGAACTTATAAGGCTTATATTTAATTCACTACTCAAATATGACAAGAATTGGAATTTAGTACCTGATCTTGCTGAAAAATTCCAATATAATCAAGCATCTAATTCTATACATTTTACTTTGAAAAAAGGCATTACATGGCATGATGGTATCAAACTTACCTCTTCTGATATAGCATTCACCTATAATACCATGATAAATGGTAACTTTCCTTTTTCATCCGTCTATTCAGTTATAAAAAAAATTAAAATTGAAGATGACTATAATCTAGATTTCTATTTCAGCACAAAATATGCTCCCATGCTAACTCTTTTCACACTTTATATTGTACCTGAACATATTCTTAAATCACAGGACATTCTTAGAAGTAATTTTAATATTGAGCCTATCGGGACTGGTCCATTTGTATTTTCATCATGGCAACATGATGAGATGGTACATCTTACAGCTTATCAAAACTATTTTAAAGGAAGATCCTTTATCGATCATTTTGTATATAGAATAATCCCGGATGGATCAATACTATTCTTTGAGATGATGAGGGGCAAAATAGACTTCATGGCACTCAGGCCAGAACTGTATTATACGGTTTGGGAAAAGAACAAATCTAGAATCAAAATAAATAGATATTCTTTTGAGAGTAATAATTTTACATTTCTCGGTTTCAACCTTTTAGACCCTCTTTTTTCAAATAATTATATTAGAAAAGCAATTAATCTAGCTATTGATAAAAAGCAGATAACTCAAAACATTCTGCTTGACACAGCGGATATCGCATTAGGACCTTTCCGAAAAACACATTGGGCTTATAGCGATAATCTTGTTCCCTCTCCATATTCAATAAGCCTTGCATCCTCCATATTAAAAAAGAATGGCTGGGAAAAGGGCTCTGATGGAATTCTTGAAAAAAGTAATAAAAAACTTGTTTTAAACCTCTTTATTAATAAGGGTAATCGCGAGAGACAACTTGTTGCACTTTTTATAAGAGAAGAACTGAAAAAGGTCGGAATCGAAGTAAATATTTCATCTATTGACTGGAGCGAGCTCATAAAAAAAGTTATTCCAGAAAGAAAATTTTCAGCACTTCTTCTTGGTATCTCATTAGAACCAGATCCTGATGATATATATTCTCTTTTTCACTCATCACAGATTAAAAGTGGTTTAAACTTTTTTGGGTATAAAAATGAATTAGTTGATAATTTACTTGTAAAAGCACGAAGCACTATTTCAAAAAAACAGCGTAAGGAATTTTATGGGAAAATACAATTAGAGCTAAGCAAAGACCTTCCGCTTATTTTCCTGTATCATCCCAAAAAATTGTTTGGTATTAATTCAAGAATAAAGGGAATAAATCCCATTCCTGAATCTTTTACATTCAATATTGAGAAATGGTATGTAAATGCTAAAAATAATTAATGAGATATGGAAAATATTTTAAATGTAAACAATTTAAGCGTTTATTTCAATATTCAAGATAAAAAAGCTCCAGCAGTTGAAAACATCAGTTTTTCTATTGATAGCGGAGAAATTCTTGGTATTGCAGGAGAATCAGGTGCAGGAAAGACTGTCACTACATTATCCCTTCTCGGACTTTTGGATAATAATGCGGAAATCTCATTCAGCAGTATAAAATTCAAGAATAAAGTTATATCTCCAATTAATTCAAAAGATCTTTCCGGTATACTGGGAAAAGATATCTCAATTATATTTCAGGATGCTATGGGACATATGGATCCTATGTTCACAATTGGTGACCAACTCGTTGAAATTCTCAATATTCACGAAAGATTATCAAAAGATAAAGCACTTGAAAAAAGTATAGATATTCTTAATAAGCTTGGGATATCATCACCAGAACAAATTATAAATCTTTATCCTCATCAATTGAGCGGGGGGATGGCTCAAAGAATCATAATAGCATCTGCTATACTAACATCTCCATCTCTGCTTTTTGCTGATGAACCCACATCATCACTCGATGTAACCCTTAAAAATCAGATACTTCGACTCTTGTGGCAAGTAAATAAAGAATTTGGAACATCTATTGTCTTAATTTCTCATAATATTCAAATCCTTTCTAATCTATGCAACAATATATTAATAATGTATGGTGGATGGATAGTTGAAAAGATAAGTGCTAATGTCATTTTTAATGAGTCTATTCATCCTTATACTATAGGGCTCTTGAATTCCATACCCTCTCTAGAAAATAAAAAAACTCTAGAAACAATTCCAGGAAACATTCCTGATATATCTAAATACCCTAAAGGCTGTAGATTTCAAGATAGATGTACTAAAGTCATGGAAAAATGCATTCTTGAAGAACCACCAGAAATATTTTTATCTGATTCTCACTATGTAAAATGCTGGCTTGCTTATAAGGAAGGTGCTGCGTAATGAGTATCCTTGCATCTTTTTACAATCTCAAAAAAAGCTTCAAACGAAAAAATATACTTTTTCATGATTCTAGATCATTTAATGCAGTAAATAATGTAAGTTTCAATATATATAAAGGTGAAACACTTGGTCTTGTAGGTGAAAGTGGTTGCGGAAAAACTACTCTTGCAAAGCTTATACTTAATCTCTTCCAGCCAGACCAAGGAGAATTTTATTATGGTCTTAATCAAGATGATTTTACAAAAGCAACATTTTTATATTCATCTTTAGAACCAAATGATAAAAAACTCCTTATTGATTTTAAAAGAAGTAATGATCTATTTTCAAAAAGCAGAAAACAAGGCATTCCTTATAGAAAAAAAATACAGATTATCTTTCAGAATCCTTCTTTATCACTTAATCCAAAATTGAAAATAAAGGATATACTAAGAGAACCCCTCAAAATACATAGATTAAATCAACGGGATAATATACAGGAATTAGAAAAATATTTGAATATAGTAGGACTACCTCCACAAATTTTGGAAAGATATCCAAGCAATCTAAGTGGAGGGCAACAACAGCGCCTCAGTATAGCCAGAGCACTTATACTTGAACCTGAATTACTTGTTGCAGATGAACCTGTAAGCTCTCTTGATATATCAATACAAGCGCAGATTATAAATCTGCTAATCAAACTCAAAAGTGAGTTTTCGCTTACAATGCTATTTATTTCTCATGATCTATCCGTAATAAGACAGCTTGCCGATAGAGTAGCTGTAATGTATAAAGGTGAAATAATCGAAATAGGAGATGTAGATGAAGTATTGAACTTTCCAGCCCATCCCTATACAAAATCACTTATTAATTCTGCATTTCAATTGAGTCATGGAGGATTGATTCCTCAAATACAAAACCCTCCTTCAGATAATTTGATATCATCCAATAATAGATCATGCAAATATATAAATCATTGCAAAGATGCATGTGAAGTATGCAAACATTCAAAACCTGAGATTATTGATGTATCTGACAATCACAAAGCTGCATGTCATTTAATAAACAGGTAACCGGTAATAAAAATTAATTGATATTTTACTGCTAAAAAAATATAATATTTATACTTATGCCGGGGTGGTGGAACTGGTAGACACGTACGGTTGAGGGCCGTATGGGGAGACCCATACGAGTTCGAGTCTCGTCCCCGGCACCATTTTAAAACTAAAAACCGCTTACTCAAGCGGTTTTTTTAAACTGAAAAAAATAATAAAAAATACTTAAAACCAAATATCTGATTTATGATATGGTTTTGCCTTCTTTGCTTCATATCCCAATTTTGGTAATCCATGTATTTTGCAATAAACCCCAATTTTAGGTGGAGAATCACTCAATTTATCAATAGGGTCTTCTGCATAAAGAAAATAAACACAATTCTTTGGATATAAAGGCAGTTTTCGACCTGGGAGATATTTCCTTATTTTATTCAAAGTATCTTTATCTAATTCTCTTTCTATATAATCATAATTTTTATAGTCATATTCAAGTGAAATTCGCTCATCTTCAGTAGCAATATAATTAAAAAGAGATATAGCAGCTTCAATATTTCTACAATTTGCCCAGCAAAATATTTTTTCGCGCAACTCATTATTTGCAATTCCCTTACCATCAGGGTAAAAGGGACCATTTTCTATGAGAAATACTGCAATTTCACTGTATCCCATTTTTATAGCAAGCATTATCGGTGTCAGCCCATCTTTTCCCTTATTATCTATATTTGCCCCTTCCTGAAGCAGTTCTCTAATCTTTGGAATATTCCTATGAATAACTGCTTCTCGCAGTTTATCTTCTAATTCACCAGAAAATAGACTAAATGAAAGTGAAAATATTAAAAATAGTGTAAAATACTTCATTTTCTCTCCATAATAATCATAGATATGGGTTTAAGTTCAGCATTTTTCTTAAATATTCTAACTTTTTCAACATTTACCGATGAATCCACAAGGAGGCTAAATTCTCCATCCGGGATATTCAATTTCACCTTTGAATCATACGGATTTATCAAAATAAGTAATTTTTTATCCAAATAAATAATTATACAATTTTTCGTTTTTTCATCACCACTATCATAAAAATGTACTTTTTCCCTGATCTCTGAATCATCCTTAATTCTAAGCTGAGGAAACTCTTTTCTAAGAGAGATCATCTTTTTTACAAATTTGAACACATCCCAATTCTTTTTCTTCAGACTCCAATCAATCTCATTCACGCTATCAGGAAGATTATAGGAATTGTGTTCCCCTCCTTTTGACCTGAGAAATTCTGCACCAGAATGTATAAAAGGTATTCCCTGAGAAGTAAGTATTATACCAAGTGCAAGTTTTTGCATAGATTTCTTTTTCTCATAACTCACATCTTTCATACAAAGATTTATCCTGTCCCATAAAGTCAAATTATCATGACAAGTCACATAATTTATAGACTCAAGGGGGCTTATGCAAAAATCATCAATGCTCCCTTTCATACCTTGTACGACTTTTTCTTTTAGCTCTCCATTATTCTCAATATATCCAGGATCAAGATTCCATACACTTCCATTAATAGCATCCCTTATATGATCATTGAAAACTGAGAATCCAAGGCCTTTCTGAGCCCCCTTCTCTGTTTTATTTATTGGAGTATCCCCAGCGGTCCAAGGTTCTCCATATATCATTATCTGAGGCTTGATTTTTTTAAGTTCACTAATAGCCTGCTTTAATGTATCAAGATCTATAAGTCCCATTAAATCAAATCTAAAACCATCGATTCCATAACATTTTACCCAATACTTCAAGCTATCTATTATAAATTTTCTCCCCATAGGCGACTCACTGCGAAACTCATTTCCACATCCGGAACCATTCCAAAATGAACCATTTTCATGAAGCCTGTAATAATATCCATCAACAATAGCATTGAAGCTGAATCTCTTAGAATCGCTGTTTTCAGCCGTATGATTATAAACAACATCCATTATAATTTTCATCCCATTTTTGTGAAGTGTATTCACCAATTTATGGAACTCAATTACTCTACTCTCATCGTTTGTCTTTGTTGCATACCAGCCATCAGGCGAAAAGAAATTAACTGGCATATATCCCCAATTATACTCTTCGGAATGTTCATTATTTTCAAAGTCCTGAATCGGCATTAATTGTATTGTATTTACTCCAAGCTCGACTAAATGTGAAAGTCCCGTTTTCACACCATTATATTCTGTATTTTCTTCACAAAGTCCTAAAAACTTACCTCTATTCTTAATCCCACTATTCTTATCTATTGTAAAATCTCTTATATGAAGTTCATATATTATAGCCTTATCCTTTGTAAAATCAGGCCCTAAAAAAACTTTACATTTATCATCATATATATATCCCCAACCATCATGTGAAGTATTACACTTAGAATATGGATCCAAGCCTATAAATTCCTTTCCATCTCTATAAACTTTAAATTTATAATATACTCTGTTAAGCCGAATAGGAAAGATCTTTTCCCATATTCCATGACCAATATCATCCATCTTAACTTCTTCTATATTTTTTCCCGGGCTATTACAGAAAAGAATCTCAGTATTAACAGAAGTTGGAGCAAAGACTCGGATAATAGTCTTTCCCTCATGAAAACTTACTCCCATTTCACCTTCGAAATAAAAATAGGGATCATCAAGTATCTTACCAAGTTTTAGAATCCTCTCATCATCATCTATATATACCTTCCAAAGTCCACGGTTAATATCTATAAAATCAGTATTAGCAACCTCTTTTATATTGAATTTTATTGATTTTGAAGTAATAGTTGAAACCGGTTCAATACTCATTTTTCTGCCATTTCTGTCAAATAAGAAAGAAATGTTTTTCAATGTATCTTTATTGATAGCATGTGAGAATATAAGAGAAAACTCTTTTCTACTATCTATAACTGCTTTTACCACTTTTGGTTTAAGGTCAGGAATACTTGAATATATAGCCGGTTCTCCTTGTACTATATAGATATCTTTGCTTCCATCTTCTTTAAATATCTTATCCCCACCATCTTTTGACTCCCAGTTTTTATACTTCGGGATAATACCAATATTCTTTCCTTTCAATTTATTAATATCAAGGTGAAATACTATTCCAAAATTATCCTCACCTTCAGGGAGTATATCCTTACCTGGCTTATTATCACTGGAATTCCAGACCCAAAGTTTCCAGTCTGTATAATCACCATTAAAACGATGATAATGAATATTTACTACATTTGCCATTGAAGCACTTGAAAGAAGCATGCTCACCACCAGAATTAAGATTTTGAATATATTCTTCATAAATTTATTATAAGATATTTTTTTTTTTTTGCCAATTATATCGGGGTCAGGTCTTCACATTTCACAAAAAATCTTGTATTATTATATTATGAGCAGACCAATAAGAATAGAATTTGAAAATGCTTGCTATCATGTTATTGCTCGCGGTGACAGAAAAGATAATATATTTATTAAATCTGAATATAAATATAAACTTCTATCTTTAATGAATGATATTTTTAACAAATACGGCGTAATATGCTATGCATACTGTATTATGGACAATCATTACCATCTATTCATTTGTACCCCCGAAGCAAATTTGGTTAAAACTATAACCCAAATTAATACACACTATTCAAACTGGTATAAAAATCGCACAAATTTTGTTGGGCATGTATTCCAGGGCCGATATAAATCGATGCTAGTAGACTCAGATAATTATGCATTGCAACTCGTCGATTATATCCATAAAAATCCTGTAGAGAGCCGAATAGTGCGCAGACCTGACCAATATTTTTTTAGCAGTATGCAGTACTATATAAATAAACAGAATAAACCTTTTGATTCTATGGACAAAAACTTCATTTTAAGTAAATTTAGTAATAATAGTATTGAAGCTGGAAAATTATATTTGAATCATATAAAAAAACAAAAACCTTTAATACTTGATAAAAGAAAAATATACAAATCAGTCGCTTATGGATCAGAAGAATTTCACAATAAAATTAGAAAAATTATTGAGAATCAAAGATTTAATTCAGAAATTCCCACTACTAAAATGCATAAAACTAGAAGAAGCGATTATTTTATTGCTTTAGTTGAAAAAGAATTTAAAGTTAATAGAGATGAGATTTTTATTAATAAATCAAAAAATGTTCCCAGAAAAGTTCTGATTTACCTTTTAAAAAAATATAGTAGGTTAAAGTTGCGGGAAATAGGTACCATTTTCAGTGTGAGCTATTCTGCAATATCAATGAGCAACAAAAGATTTGAAGAAATGTTAAAAAATGACAAATCACTTTCAGAAAAAATATCAAAAATTGTGAAATGTGAAGACCTGACCCCTTAAGATGACCCCTTAAGATGTTGCATATTGATTATTAATATTATATTATCTTTTATTATGAGAATAGCAAATAACTATAAAAAAATAATATCCTCTCTACCTAAAGATGTGAGGGTTATAGTCGCAGCAAAGACAAGGACCCCAGAAGAGATAATTCAGGTCATTGAGGCCGGGGCAAAAGATATTGGTCATAATTATGTACAGGAGGCCATTAATTCTTTCTCTGCTTTGGGGGATTTTTCTAAAGAAGTAAACTGGCATATGATAGGTCATTTACAAAAAAATAAAATTAATAAAGCCCTTGAGATATTTGATTTCATACAGACTGTTGATTCATATGATAAAGCAGTAGCAATAAATAAAAGATGTGATGATAATATAGATGTTCTTATAGAAATCAATAGCGGCGATGAAAAATCAAAATCAGGATTAACTAAAAATATTGAACAAATATTCAATACAGTTGAAAAGATTATTTCACTTAATCATATTAATCTATGCGGATTGATGACCATGGGACCAGTAGTGGATAATCCTGAATCTTTAAGACCTTTCTTTAAAGAGACTTTTAATATCTTCAAATTATTAAGTGATGATAATGAACTTGGAAAATATATGAAAATTCTCTCAATGGGAATGAGTGATTCTTATAAAATAGCTTTAGAAGAAGGCAGTAATATGGTTAGAATAGGCAGTGCTATATTTGGACCAAGGAGATAATATATGTTTAAAATACCTTTAAAAAATAATGAAAAACTTAAAAAGATATATGAAGTTGTCTCCAAAGATTCGGAATTACAAACTTATTGGGAATGTTCTAATATAATAGCTATTGACAGACTTCACCTTAATGATCATGGAAGAGTTCATATCACAATCGTCACCAATATAGCATTAAAACTTCTCAGGATGCTTCATGAGAATGGGGTGATTACAAATATTGAATCAGACCATAAAATGTCTTATGAAGATGCTGAAGTTGTAGTTTTTCTTGCATGTATTTTCCATGATATTGGTCATGTCATACATCGTGATAATCATGCAATGTTAAGTGCTACTATTGCTCCGGCTTTTTTGGAAAAGATACTCCCTGTTGTTTACAATAACCATGAAAAAGCTAGAATGATCTCTGATATTTGTCATGCAATATATACGCATAGAGAGGGAGCTTCCCCACTTACTATTGAAGCAGGTGTAGTTAGGATAGCCGATGCTCTAGATATGAAAAGAGGAAGAGCAAAAATATCATTTTCTCAGATAGGTTCAACATCAATACATAGCGTTTCTGCATATGCTATAAAAGATGTAAAAATTGAAAAGGGAGAAAAAAAAATTATACGTATATCAATAAATATGGCTAATTCTTCAGGTATATTCCAGATAGACAGCCTATTAAAACATAAGATTAAAGACAGTGGTATAAGCAAATATATCGAAGTATATGCTTTTATAGAAGGAGAAGTTGAAGAAAAGATCATAAATCTTGTAAAAATATGATTTATATATTATTATTGTATATAAAAAAGGTCTGCGATGAACGAGTTTTTTAATAATTTTTTATATTCATTCAGTTTTACCCTGATATTGATACCTATTATTGTATTTTTTTCTCATAAATTAAATCTATTTGATGCACCTGAGTTTCGAAAAGTCCATTCAGAACCAACTCCAAGAATAGGTGGTTTGGGTATATTTACATCATTTTTCGCAACTGTACTCATGCTTAATCCTTTACCAATGGCAAAAAAATATTTATTTCTTGCTCTTCTCTCATTTTTCATTGGATTCAGTGATGATTTAAAAACTATAACCTATAGGATAAGACTTCTTCTTATGTTTCTCGTTTCAGTCCTTTTCCTTGTCATTTTCAGATCTCCAATAATATCAATAGGGTTTGCTCTTCCATTCTGGTTTGGTTGTCTTTTTACAGTTTTTTGTATTACAGGATTCGTAAATGCCTTCAATATTATTGACGGTCTCAACGGTCTTTCTAGCGGTATAGCATTAATATCTACATTCAGCCTTTTTTATATCTCAATTTCTGTTGGGACAGATAAGACTATTCCCATGATGCTTTTTACACTTACAGGTGCTATTTCTGCTTTTTTTTTGATAAATTTTTTCACAGGAAAAATCTTTCTTGGTGATGGAGGTAGTTATTTTCTTGGTTTCATAATTGTGATGTTTTCAATCGTCCTTGCATCAAGCATACAAAAAATATCTCCATGGTTTTTCATAGTGATAAATATTTATCCAGTAAATGAGATGCTAATAACTGTTATTAGAAGGATTATAAAGGGTAAAAAGCCCTTTAAACCTGATAGAATGCATTTTCATCACATTCTATTAAAAGTTACAAAAAGTCATAAGTTATCAACTTTATTAATACTAATCTATAGCACTATTATAGTTTCTATAGCATTCCCAATCTTCAATAATACAAGACTTCTAATCTCCCTATATGCATTGTCTCTTTTCTTACATTATATTATTTATAGATTATTGCTTCGTATTACTATAAATTTCAAAAATATTGCCCATGGATAAATATGATGTTCTCGTAATAGGTGCCGGTCATGCCGGGTGTGAAGCTGCTCTTGCATGTGCTCGTCTTGGCCATTCAGTTTTATTATCAACAATTAATCTGGATAAAGTCGCTCATCTTCCATGCAATCCCTCTATAGGAGGTCCTGGAAAGAGTCAATTGGTTCGCGAAATAGATATACTCGGTGGCGAAATGGCCGAAAACGCTGATAAAGCTGCAATACAGTATAGAATTTTAAATAGCAAAAAAGGAGCTGCAGCACAGGCTCTCAGAGCTCAGGAAGACCTTTGGAGATATTCTGAATTGATGCGTATGACTTTAGATTCTCAAAAGAATCTTTCTTTAATAGAAGGTAAAGTTATAAGTCTCCAAAAATTTGGATATGCCTTTTCAGCTGAGTTTCAGAATGGACTTAGAGTTACATCAAAAAAAGTCATAGTAGCTACAGGAACTTTCTTAAGAGGAAAGATATTTATTGGGGACTTTTCACAAGAGGCTGGAAGATACGGCGAACAACCTTCTAATGGTTTATATTATTCTTTGAAAAAATTTGGTATAGATTTTTTAAGGCTCAAAACAGGAACAACACCAAGAGCTGATATATCAAGCATTAATACAGATCTCTGCGAAGAACAGCCATCTGAATCTCCTATATTTAAATTTACTCATGGAGACTATTCTTATCCCAAAAAGACAGTCAGCTGTTTTTTAACAAGGACTACAAAAAATGCCCACTCTATTATCAAAAAAAATATTCATCGTTCGCCTTTATTCGGTGGAAAAATCTCAGGAATAGGTCCCAGATATTGTCCTTCCATAGAAGATAAAATAATAAAATTTCCTAATAAAGATTCTCATCTTGTATTCGTGGAACCCGAAGGATTTAGAAGTAAAGAAGCTTATCTTCAAGGCTTAAGCACTTCTCTACCAGAGGAAGTACAAATGGAATTTTTATCTAAAATACCGGGTTTTGAGAATATAAGAATTTTCAAACCTGGCTATGCTGTCGAATATGATAGCGTAAATTCAAGAGATCTTCTTCTTACTTTAGAGCATTCAAGAGTAAAAGGTCTATACTTTGCAGGTCAAGTCAATGGTTCTTCAGGATATGAAGAGGCCGCTTCGCAAGGTATCATTGCAGGGATTAATGCATCTTTAAGCCTTAAAAATCTCCCCCCATTAATATTAAATCGTTCAGAATCCATGATAGGGGTTCTTATAGATGATCTTTGTAGAAAAGGGACCAAAGAACCATATAGATTATTTCCATCCTCATCAGAATTCATGCTTTATACCAGACAGGATAATGCCGATGAAAGGCTCGCAAGTCTATCTAAAAAAATTGGGCTAATAAGCGATAATAAATTCGAATTTTACATATCAAAAAAACAATGGTTGAAAAAATCTTTTCATTTTATAAAGAATAAACGCATTTCACTCAATTCTAAAAACAAATCAGTATATGAATTTCTTAAAACACCTGAAATCACACTATCCACACTTGGTATAGATTTTAAAGATAATGTTCCTGATGAATTCCTTTTTTCTCTTGAGACTTCAATAAAATATGAAGGATACATAAAGAAACAAGCAATTAATAGAAAATTGATTAGTCAAATCTCAAATAAACCTATACCATCTGATATAAAATATTCAGAAGTCCCTGGTTTATCAATGGAAGCAGCATCTAAACTTGAGAACATCAAACCAGCCTTTTTCAGCGAAATACATGATACTCTTGGAATTAGTTTTTTTGATATACTTGTTTTACACAAATATATTGAAAAAAAAAACATAAGATTGTAAAATTAATTTATATATAAACTAAAGGATATAAATGAGCGATAATAATCAGGATAATATTAATTCCACAAATGAGAATGATTTTATATTTGGAAATGAATTAAAGGTATTTCCACAGGATCTTGTAACTAATGCTGAATTAGTAGAAGATATTTTTAATCAACGAGGTGATGTTCTTCTTTCTACACGAAAAGTTAGTGAAAAAGAGATCTCTATTCTTCAGGATAAAGTATCCAATATGGTCGATCTTTTTCATAAAGACAAAAGTGGTAATATTTATGCTGAAAATACTGTAAAGGTTAGAAAATCTGATTCTCAACAAGCTGCAATAAATCAGGCAGTAAAAGAAGCTCTTATATATAAACTTAAAAAGATAACTAATGCTTTTAAATTAAAGATAATCAGCCATATTAAAATAGTACTTGAAGACCTTGGTTATCAGAAGATAAAAGAAAACTTCATACATGAAGAAACTAATATTGATATTGTAGCATTCGCTAATGATATCCCTCTTATAGCCTGTTTTGCTATAGAGGGTGATTTGATTAAAGTTGATGATATTTCCTATGCAAACAAGGTCGCAAAGGAAATTGGAGCCAGATATACTTTTATAACGAATGGCCTTAGAGATCTTACATTAAATGCAAATAAAGGTGTTGAACATGCATTACCTAAATATGAGGATGTGGTTAAAAAATCCCTCCTAGGTGGCTTAAAAAGCATGTTCATTAAACCAAAACCAAAAAAACTCATGCTCAGTGTTGATCAAAAATTGAAAGAGCGATCAACACTTCTTATCAGTAAAATTCTTAAAAAGCATCCTGAATACAATGAAAAAATCTTGGATATTATCGATTTTATTGCTAAGAGAGATTCACTTTCAAACTATCTCTACAGTCTCAGCATTACAAGTTCTGAATATTATTCATGGGCAAATCATATATATAATGTACTTATCATTTCCATTATTTTAGCATTTCTTAATGATGTATTAGATGAACATATCGCAGAGACTCTTGTTCCCGCTGCAATATTTCATAAATATTACATTACTTCTAAATACAGGTCTTGGACTATTGAAGATGACATAGAAAATAAACAGGAAGCACTTGAATTCAGACATCATGCAGATAAAACTATAAGTATGTTGGAGGGGAAACCTCATTTCACAAATGAAGTACTTGAAATTATAAGATATCAAAATAATCCTCAAGATAAGGCTGATAATACTATGCTTCAGATACTTGCAATAGCAAAGGGATTAGAAGCTATGATCAGAGGAAGAGGAAAAAAGAAAAACGATTCATATGGATTTATGGGTATTCCAGCAGCATTAAAAAGAATGGCTCTTTTTGCTCAAAAAGGTATTTATAATTTTGATATTCTTGATAAACTTGCTGTAGCATATGGCGAAATGCTTCCATATGATACCAAAACTAAAATAAATAAAATAATAGAAAAATGTGAATTTAAATTTGCAAGATGTTGGTTTCCATGGGGATATCCACATAAAGTGATTTGCTCTGGTAATGGACCAATAGAATGTAAAATACTTGAAAATATGGGGTCTATACGCATCAATCACAAGACAGTAGGCCCCAGCGGTGAATATATGATTTGCGGTGTTTTGACAAAGAATATTAGAGATACCTACAAGAAAATTTCTAAGGAAGAATCCATTTAATTCCGATAATATATATAGGCTAGAGAGAGCCCACCTAGAGGACTTTAAGGTATAGTAATGCAAGGGATAAGAAATTATAGATTTTAAATTTTGGATTTTTAATGGAGAGAATGAATTTCGCAAAAAGGGAAAACAGTTTCTGCAAAGTATTTTTGTAAAAGACGAGGTGCTGGCTATAGTCCGCCAAAGCTTTGGCGAAGGTGGAAAGTTCGAATCGATTGGAGTGTGGTAAATCCACATGAAATGAGTTAGAACTGACGCAACGATGTATTTCGCAAAAAGACGAAGCAGAAAAGGAGGTAATTATGGCTGATTTAAGCATGGGATTAGCCCAGACCCTGACCTCCGCAAATGCCGATCGTATCCAGAACAGTGTGGGAATAAAAACCCTCAAAATGGCAATGGATGCGCAAAAAACCGTAGCTGGTGATCTGTTGAAAGAACTTGGGCAGGTAGCATATCAAGCAGCCGGTATAGGACAAAATGTAGATATAAGGGTCTAAAAAAACGGAGGCTTTAAAACCTCCGTTTTTTCTTTATTAGTTTTTGTTTCTATGCATCTATCATATTTTCAAGTCTCTCACTCGCAGAAACTATAGTTGTAATTCTTATTCCAAAATTCTCATCAATAACAACAACTTCCCCTTTTGCTATAAGTTTATTATTAACAAGTACATCCACTGATTCCCCGGCAAGTTTATCTAATTCAATCACAGAACCCGCTCCAAGTTCAAGAATCTCTTTTATTTTCATTTTCTTTCTTCCCAATTCTACAGTTATCTGTAAAGGGACATCCATAAGCATATCTATATTACTTGGCAATTCTCCAGTCTGTTGATAATTTATTTGAGTAAACTGGGCAGGCCTAATTTCCGGCTGATTACCAATTCTATTAATACTACCAATTGCCTGAGGAGTTCCTTGTTGATATTGTGGAGGATACTGCTGCTGAGGTGGAGGAGCTTGTGGCCTCTGATACTGCTGTTGTTGAGGAGGTGGTACTTGTGTTTGTTGAACAGTAGAAGCCTGAGGTTGCTGTTGCTGAGGAGGTATCACAGTTGTTTTATCTTCTTCAGGTAATGCGCTTTCATTCATATTTGTCTCTGCTACTTCATCAAGTACACTTGTATCAGAAGACGTTCCTGATTCAATTTCTTCCTTCTCAAAAGATTTATGTATAGAATTATAGTCATTTTCAGCAAATAGCAAATAGGCCTCGGAGTCGATAATATCGCCTAATTTTACTTTTATTTCTGAAATAACAGGATTTCCAGATAGATCTACTGATGATTCATTTAGGAGAGATATCTTGGTTTTACCATGATTTATTTCAACCGCTTCTCCAAGTACATTTCCCAATGAATTGGCGGATGAGCCCATCATCTGATTAAAAGCTTCATCTATTGCACTTAAATAGATTTCATTAAGCTCTTCAGGGGGCTGCATACCATCTCCACCCATCATCATTTCAGCTATTACCAAAATATCTTCTCTTTTTAATAAAAAGTAAAAGGCTCCTTTAATACCCTTTGTAAACTCTACTCTATTAAACGAATAATTATTATCTCCAAGAATGGACTTTATTCCCTGTGCATCGGATCTCTTCATATAATTCATAGAAAAAGAGAAATCCGTATTTAGAATGGTTCCGATAACAGTAGAAGAAGTATTGAGAAGAGTCTCAAAGGCTTCTTTTACCTTTTCACTGATATCACCTCCTGAGGGGAGATCAGGTGGTGGCATTGCCCCACTATCATCAGCAGGAGATTCTATATTTCCACCATTTAAGAGGGCATCTATTTCTTCCTGGCTCAACATCTCTTCTGTCATATTTTGAAAACCTCCTCATCATCATTCTGTAATACCTCTTCAATCAAAACGCCTTTAAACCTACCCAATATCCCAGGACGACCTTTGTATTTTATTGTATTCCCTATTTTGATATCAATAGGCTCATTCGCTTTTTGATCAAGCACGATTATATCTCCTACCTTAAGGTTCATAATCTCCTGAAAACTGCTTGATGTCCTTCCAAGTTCCGAAATTACAGGAATACCAACATTTTTTACTTTTTTCTCAAGAGAAATAATATCTTCCGAAGAACTTTCATGACGGATCGGAGTAAACCATGATTGTGTAGTTAATTTATTTACAACTGGTTCAAGTACAACATAAGGGAAACATAGATTTAATATTCCTTCTACTTCT
>Ga0114934_10001082_pt1 | contig 17777 bp, 8 predicted proteins | sample 4SBtaG_2_FD_99695 | JGI IMG/M metagenome (GOLD analysis project Ga0114934, IMG submission 99695) | Deep subsurface microbial communities from Kolumbo volcano to uncover new lineages of life (NeLLi) - 4SBTROV10_white metaG | ecosystem: Environmental > Aquatic > Marine > Volcanic ...
AATTGAAAGTACAAAAGAAAAAGATAATCAAAAATCATCTATTAAAGATAAAATATCAGATGCAATTTCAAAAGTATCTAATGTTTTAACTAATAATAAATCTTCAATTGAAAGTACAAAAGATAAAGATAATCAAAAATCATCTATTAATAATAGATCATCAATTGAAAGTACAAAAGGTAAAGATAATCAAAAATCATCTATTAATAATAGATCATCCATGGATATTATAAAAGAAAAAGATAATCAAAAATCATCTATTAAAGAACAAAAGAAAATAGCAGATGAAACTGTTAAGAAAACTACAAAAGACGGTATTGATAATAAACAAGCTAATATGATGGTTAAATCACTACAAGATATTGTAATAAATTTAAAGCAACAAGGTAAAACTCTTGCTGGAAATGTTGGAAATAAAGTATCAACAGGTTTAGATACAGTCAGAAAATCTGGAGGTTCTATTTCCGATACTATTAGTGGTGTTTTGAGTGGTGATATTAATCCAATAGATGCTCTTAAAAATGTTGGTCAAACTATTCTTAAACAACTTCCAGATAATTTAACATCGAGTTTAAAAGTTGTTACTGATAAATTAGGAAGTACTGGGTCTTCAATAGTTAATAATATGCATGATGTATTGACAGGTGATACATCAATTGGTACTGCTCTTAGTAATATTGGTGGTACGATGCAAAAACAATTGCTTGAACCATTACAAACTAATCTAACTGGTACTTTTGATAAATTGACAGGTCCTGATGGAATAGGTGGAGTTTTTGATAGCTTTACTGGTGAAGGTGGTGCATTAGATTCAGTTTTGGATTCATTTGCTGGTGAAGGTTCTGGAACACTTGGAAAATCATTTGATGCTATTGCTGGAGATAATGGAACATTTGGTGAAGCCATAGATAGTATTGGAACTAGTATTTCGGGTGCTTTAGGTGGAATAACATCAAAACTATCTAATGCTTTTGGTGGATTATTTGGAGGTGATGATGCAAGTAGTAAAAGTGTATCTGAAACTGTTAAATCTACGGCTTCATCTATTGGTTCATTTTTAGGTTTTTCAGATGGTGGAAAAACACCTTCAAAACCAGATCCATCTTTAGAAAAATTATCAGGAATGAAAGGTGTAACTGGTTTCGTGCATACGGATGAAATAGTTATTCCGGAACATTTGACATCTATATTTACACGAATTATGTCTAATAATAGTGAAAAGATGGCTAGTAAATCGGTAAATGGTATAACTACATCATCAGCTACATCTGGAAAAATATCTAGTAATGTCTCAAAAGTTTCAAAAGTTTCAAGTTCAGCTGGAATAATTAATAATACAACTAACAATACAACTAATGAGGCGGCTACACAGGCAACTTCTATGGCTAATGTAGAAAAAATATTAACAAAATTGTTGGATGTAAATAATAAACAATTAGGACATTTAGGTGTTTCATCAAAAGAAGCAATAAAACAAAATCAAATAGCGAAAAAATCATATAAAAAAGATATTGATATTAATGATGTTAGTAGACAACAATCCATTAATAAAATGACAACAAAAAATTGGTAAATAATGTAAAATAAGAATATTATAATTAAAGGTGATAATGAATGGAAATATTAAATGAACAATTAAACCATTATATTGGTGGAGATAATGAGCAAACGTTAATGGAATCTCCAACACCAATGTGGATGTCATATATGGAGGCTTTCACAAGTTTTGTCGAACAAAGTGGAAAAAGATTAGAAAGATATAAAACATATGAAGAAATGGATAGGTATCCTGAAATCCACTTAGCATTAGATATAATATCAACCGAACTTTTTATGTTTGAACCATTGCAAAATACACCTTTTTTGATTGATACCGATGGTAAAATACCTGAGAATATCTTATCAAAAGCTATTTCAAGTTTTACAGATACATTGAAATTAAAAGAGGTACTCCCTTTTGCTGCTAGGCAATCATTAAAATATGGTGATTCATTTTATTTTGTTGTTAGGGATAAAGATAAAAGAATAGCTGGATTAAGAAGAATAGAAAATGTTGATATTGATTTTATTGAATATGATGAAATAGGAATAAATCCATTAAATTATTATATATCTAAGGAAAAAATTGATAAAGCACATATGGGTAGTTATTTACAATTTTTAAAATTTCAAAATTTAGAAATTGCATCAAAAGATAAATTATCATCTATTGCATCAAAGGATGGTGATGATTATTATATTATTCCATCATCGTCAATGGTCAGATTTATGAATAAAGGACAAAATTCTAAATTTTTTCCATTTGGAGAGAGTTATTTGGAATCAATTTTTCCTTATTGGAAAAAAATCTCTTTATTGGAAGATTCATTAATTATATATAGAATTGTAAGAGCGCCAGAAAGAAGGGTATTTTATATTGATGTTGGTAAAGCACCAGCAAAAATTGCTGAGAAAGTTGTTACACAAACTAAAGAAGAAATTAAAAGAAGAAGAACTGCTGCTTCTCAGGAATCAAAAGAGTTAGGTATTGCTTCATCTTTTAATCCATTATCAATGCAAGAAGATTATTTCTTTGCTCAAAGAGCAGATGGTAGGGGTTCAAGGGTTGAAACCTTACCTGGAGCTGCAAATTTGGGTGAAATAGCTGATGTAAATTATTTTTATAAAAAACTTATAGCAGGTATGAGAGTTCCATCAACATATTTTAATACTGAAAATCCACCTACATGGAATGATGGTAAAGTAGGTAGTGCTTTAGTAGAGGAAGCAAGATTTGGTAAATGGCTTACAGAAATAAGAGAGCAATTCCTTTGGTCTTTCAAATCATTGTTTCTTGAGTTTTTGAATGAAAGGGGTATGTCATTAACAGAAGATCAATTAATTATGAAATGGAGAGAATCTATTAATGTTGCAGAAAATCAAGAGTTAGAAAAAATGATTCAAAGACAATCTGCATTTACTGGTTTTCCTGCTGAACAATTCGCACCAACATACTTGCAGAAAAAAATTCTTGGATGGTCTGAGGAAGAAATACAAGAAAATATCACACAACTTAAAAAATGGCAAAAAATATCCGATCAATTAACAGGTGGTAGTTAGAAAATAATAATTAATTCTGTTAATCCTATAAAATAAAATTTCTATATAAATAATTAAAAGAAAACAATAAAACCCTAATAAGGAGATAGAATTATGGCATGGTATAATGGAAAAGATACAACATTGGTAACAGGAAACCCAACAGCAGCAGATGCATTTGCTGATTCAGTTGCAGATGGTGGAGATGGATTTGGTTCACCTGCATTTAATACAGGTGGAGATGGTAAACACAACGCAGAAGATGTTGAAGCAAAATTATTGCACAGATTTAGACTTAAATTTGGAGTATTCAGAGCAGTCGGACATCACGTTAAAACAGTTACTAAACCAAATATAACATTTGCAGAAGTAGAAGTTCCAAAGTTAAACTCTAAAGTTTACTTTGCAGGTAGAAAAACTCAAGATCAAGCAACTGTTGAACTTGATGATTCATTAGATGGTGCAGTATCAAGAGCTACTCAAACTCAATTACAGAAACAAGCTAACTTTGATAATAATTTTCACGCTAAATCTGGTGCTGCATATTTCTTTAATATGACTGCAGAAGAATTGGCAGGAGATGGTACAGCATTAATGGCTTGGTATTACCATAAATGTGTAGTAATGACTTGTGATTATGGTACATTAGATTATTCTGATGATGCTGGATTATCATCAGTAAGTTTAGGTATTAGATATTCTAACTTTACAACATGGATGCCAGACTTTACTTATGGTGTTGCTGTTGATGATAGTACTGATAACTCAAACGCTACTACATCTAATCATTTCGCTCAAGCTTAATAATAACTAAAAATCTCAGAGAGAGTTCTTCTCTCTGACTGTTCACCCTCTATTTTATTACAAATCACTTTAAAATATATGAGTTAATATAGCTCCGTTCAGAAAAAACCACTAAAAAACTATTAATAGTAATAAATACTATTGAAAACAATTTTTTTAAAAAAATTGAAAAAAGGAGAGTTAATATGTCAAACATTAGAAACATGATTGATGCTATTTCTGGTGAGGATTTCACTCAAGCTAGAGATGCACTTAAAGCATCTTTAGCAGAATATATGGCTGGTAAAAAGTATCTATCGAATGAAGAAGTATTTGGTGATAGTTATAAAAATCCAAATAAACAAGAGAAAGAAATAGAATCAACTAAAGGCACGGAGGATTAATTATGAGTGAATTATTAACAGAACAATTAACTCCAAACGAAGCAAAATTACAAGAATCTAGAACTGATGGTAAACATTGGTATTTAGAAGGTATTTTTATGCAATCAGAAGCTAAGAATGGAAATGGTAGAATTTATCCTAAATCTGTACTTACTGAAGCAGTTACAAAAATAAACGATAAAATAGCTAAAGGTTATACTGTATTAGGTGAATTAGAACACCCAGAAACATTAACTGTAAACTTAAATAATGTATCCCATGTTATTGAAAGTTTTAAATGGTCTGGAAATGATGTAATTGGTAGAGCTAAGATATTGGATACACCAAAAGGTGAAATTGTTAAGGCTTTATTAAAAGAAGGAATTAAATTAGGTGTTTCATCAAGAGGTTCAGGTTCAACTAAACATCAAGATAATATTACATTAGTTGAATCATTCAATTTAATTACTGTTGATATTGTAGCAACTCCGAGTGCTCCGGATGCTTTTCCAACTAGCTTACAAGAATCATTAAATGCTATTTATAATGACCCAAAAATTGTTACATTGAGTGAAGCTGTTATTGAAGATGAAGCGGCACAAAAATATTTACAACACGAAATTCAGAACTTTTTGATTTCTGTAATAAATAAAAATAAATAAAAGAAAAAGCTTGAAGAGGAGTTCAACTATGATGACAGAAATCTTGAAACCATTATTAGAAAATAATGTTTTGACAGACGAAGTAAAAGAAGCATTAGAATTATCTTTAACTGAAGCTATTACTGCAACTAAAGAAGCAGTAAGAGAAGAAGTTGAAACTAAAGCTAAAGCTAATTTTGAAGCAGCGAAAACTAAATTTGAAGAAACTTATAAAACATTAGAAGAATCTTACAAAACAAAATTAGAAGAAGCAAAAGTTTTGGCAGAAGATGCTAAAACAGAAATTGAAGATTTGGAAGCAAAAATTGAAGATTTAGAAACTAGACCATTTGTAAATGTAACAGAAAGTGATATGGAAGATGCAGAAGCAACACTAACTGAAGAGTTAGAAGTAAAATATGAAGCTGCATTTGATTTAGCAAAAGAAAAATTCAATGATACATTTGAATTAGTAACAGAATCTAACTCTAATATTATTGAAGCTTTAGAAGAAGCTTTAGAAGAATCAACTAATACAGTTGCAGAATTAGAAGAAAGAATTTCTGATCTTGAAGATGATTTAGAAACTACTACTGCTGAATTAACTGAATCTAAATCAGAGGATTTAATTGCTGAGGCAATTAGTGAAACTGAAGAAAGAATGTTAGCTGAAGCAGATGAAAGAGTTGAAGAAATTAAGTCTAATTTAGTTACATCAACAGAAATCTTTTTAGAACAAGAATTGTCTGAAATCAAATCCGATTATACTGATATGATGAAAGAATCTCAAGGTAGAGAATTATTGGAATCTATTAAAGGTTTAGTAAAACAATATTGGGATATTGATTCAGAAGTGGCTGAAGAAATCTTAGAAATGAAAAAAGATGCTGAAGCAAAAGTTGAACAATATAAAGATATGTTGAAAAAAGAACATAACAGATTAGAAGAATCTCAACTTGAAGTAGAAGATTTAAAGAAAAAAGTTATTGTTGAATCAAAAGCATCTGTTTTATCAACTGATAAAAAAGAAGCATTGGAAAAATTAGCTAAAAATATTGAATCTGATAAATTAGAGACTCAAATTGATAATTTAATGGAATCTGTTGTTGATACTTTTAATGCTGGATTTTCAAAGAAAGAAATTGAAACTAAAGTAGAAGAAAATACAAATGAAGTAATTACTGAATCTACTCAAACAGTTATCAGTTCAGGTGATATGGAAACAAAATCATCAAATGAATTATCAAATTTGATGGATTTAGCAGGTATTAGATAATAATCTTAGTAAAATAAGGTTATTTTCTTTTAAAAATTGATATTTTTTAAAATATCAGTATAAATAAAAATGAAATAATAAAAACAGAAGTTCTTTTTAAGGAGATAATAAAATGGCAAACGTACAACCAAAAATGCTAGTAGAATCATTATTAGAAGGTGTAGATGAACATAAAAAAGATTCAATGAGAGTAATCTTAGAAAATGAAGCTTATTATGCTGAAACTTTAAATGAAGCTACTTTTAGTGGAGCAATCAAATCGGTTCCAAAATTAATTATGCCTTTGGCAAGAAGAGTAATGACTAATGTTGTTGCAGATCAATTAGTTGGTGTTCAACCACTTAAAGAGAGAACAGGTATCTGTATGTCTCTTAAATATGTTTATGCATCTGATTCAGTAATTGATTTAGGTGATGCAAACACTGCTGATGCAGAAGCTGCTAGATATAATGCATTAGTTTCAAATGATCCAGACGCTCCAGTTGCATCTGTTTCAGGTACAAGTGTAACTTACCCAGCTGGTGCTGAAGTTTCTTATGTTGCTGGTGTTAATCAATATGCTAAGAAACTAAGTACAGAAGATGGTGAAAAAATGACTTTAAATACAGTTGCTAACCCAACTTACAATGAGTTTAAAGAAACTACATTAAAATTCACTCAAACTACTGTAACTGCTAAAACTAGAAAATTAGCTGCTCAATGGTCTTTGGAAGCTGCACAAGATGCACAAGCTTCATTAGGTATCAACATTGAAAAAGAAATGATTACTGCTTTAGCTCAAACTATTGCTAATGATATTGATAGAGAATTATTAACTGCAATCGAAAATAAAGTTGGTTATACAGCTAACTATGATTACGCTAATGTTTCTGGAACAAACTCAATGGCTGAAAAATATCAAGCATTGTATAGTAAAGTTCTTGAAGTTTCTAATCAAATTGCTGTAAGAACTAGAAGAGGTGCTGCTAACTGGATGATCGTTAATCCTAATGTTTTAACAATTCTTCAAACTTTAAAATCATTCAACTTTGCTCCAGCAACTAGTTCATATGTTGATCCAACTAATATTGGTTTAGCTGGTACTATTGAAGGTAGATTTAAAGTATTTACAGACATTATTAGAACTTCTGATGATATCTTGATGGGTTACAAAGGTAATACAGAAACTGACACAGGTATTGTTTATATGCCATATGTTCCATTAGAAGTTTCTCCAACTATCTTAGATGGTAATTCATTTATGCCAAGAGTTATGTTAAGTACTAGATATGGTATCGCTGATAACATGATGGGTGCTGATGCATATTATGGTAAAGTAAGTGTTAATTTAGGTTAATTCCTAAGTTAATATTAACTTTAAATTACCCAATGAGAGTATATACTTTCATTGGGTTTTTTTATGTTCGCAGAATCGGGTTTTAATACCTTAATAATAAGGTTAAATACCTAGGGTTTTTTCAGTCCAAATACTAAATATGTAACCATTCTTTTTTGCCCATGCTTCAGCGGCAATCCACTTATCCTGATTTTTCTGATATGCTAAAACTGCTTGATTATATCTTTGCATTGCTTTTGGAGTTTTTTTCTTTGGTGCAATGGGTGGTATTGTTTGATCATATGGTTTTATTTCAACAATATATCTCTTTTGATTTCCATCTTTATCATTTATAATAAAATTTATATCCATGTAGTATCTATGCATTTTATTATCGACCTGATATAGATATGGTATTATAATACTTTCACTTCCCCATTCAATTACAGATGGATGATTGTCCAGAAAGAAAAAAACTCTTCTTTCCCAACTACTTCTGTAAACTATTGGAAGAGTTCCCTTATATTTATCCATATTTTTTGCTTCAAATTTACCTTGTTTCCATCCTGCTCTTGACATAATTTCCCTACCTATAATGTATATTATTATTATTTATTATAAATTCAAATGAATAACTATAAATAAAAGTTTTATCATAAAATATTAGTACTTTTGGAATAAATAAAGGAAATAATAAAATAAAAGAGGTCACTATGGCAGTCAAGACTTTTGAAAGGGAAGTAAAAAAACTTTCTTCTGAATTTACTAATCTAATAGAAAATTATAATTTTGAACAATATGATTTTCATTCAATTAGACAAACATTACAAGATTATATTGAACAAACATATCCAAATTATAATGATTATTTTAGATCTGATTATGTTATGATGTTGATTGAATTATTTGCATTCTATGGTGAGATGATGGCATATAGAATGGATACTAATATGAATGAAGTTTATCTTTCTTCTGCCAAAGAAAGAAAAAGTATTATTAAAATAGCCGATATGCTTGGATATAAGTATGATAGAATTGAACCTGCTCTTTCAATCAGTAAAATTGATTTATCTGATGAACATGGTGGATCTGGATTATTATTAAAAAGTAAATTACAAAATAGTTTAAATGATATTTTATCAAAGGAACAAAATATTGAGTTTACTCCAGCTCCAGCAACAAATAAATATTATCCATATAAAATTGATTATTTATTAAAAACAGTAACCACAGAAGAGTTTATGAATACTTTAGGAAATATATTTGAAAAATTAGAGGACTTTTCTATTAATGAAAATATAAAAGTAAAAAGAGTTATTGAAGATAGTTTTGAATATTATGAAAGATCAATGTTTATTGATAAATTTCAAATGAGATTTGATCCAAATTGTAATATCTATATAGAATATGCTGGTGCAACAAAAACATTTGAAATACAAACATTAGATTTTGATCCTATTTTATATTTTAACAGCGATAATATTGATGACGCATTGAATTATAATAAAAATGCTTTATATAACTCCACAGTTGAATTGGGTTTTGAATTCGTTTTAAAGTATGATAAAGGTAATAATATCTTGGATAAAAATGTGTATATGTACATACCTAGTATTCAAGGTGGTACATTTACTAGACCTATCGAAATACCTAAAGCTATTAAAAATTTTAGAACAACTATATATGAACAAAATATATTTAATAATCCTACTATTGTTAAACAATTTGATGCACAAGGAAATGTATTAAGAACATATTATGAAGTAGAAAATCTTAATAATCATCAATATAAGTATGCATATGAGGTTAATAATACTGAACATGGACATATAGAGTTAATTTTTGGTGATGGAAAAAATTCAGAAATTTTATTACAAGCGCCAAAAACACTATTTTATTATAGAAAAAATTTGCATAATACCGATGAAGTTATGAATATTGTAAATGCTGATTTGAAGTATATAAATTTACCAATACACTATTATGACAGACATGTTGGTAATACACAAAATATAACATTAGATTTAGAATTAAGTGATAATTTTAATGCTTCTGGTGGCACTCCTGCTGAATCTGATGAACAAATAAAGTATATGGCCAGAAAACTTAGGAGTATACAAGACAGATTTGTTACTGCTGCCGATTATGAAACTGCTGGAATGTTGCATCCTAGAGTTAAATATTCAACTGTTGTTTTGAGAAGTTATATTGGAAAAAATAGTTCAAGAATGAGTAATGAATTTATTGAAATATTTTTTGATCAAAAAAGAAATAATGTTGAATCCTATAGAAGTATTGATTCAAGAACTAATGAAATAACTGATACATATATTAAAACACCAACTGCATATTTTACAGAGTCATCTGTAACGGGAATGTTTGATACAATAAAATTTGTTGAAACATCAGAGGAATATTTTATTGAAATATTTGATCCTGATAATGTATCAGCAAACGATTGGTATAAATATCCAGAAGACTTTATATCTAATAAAAGTAAAGGTACAATCATTAAATTAATTAATAAAAAATTACCTAGTATTATTTTAAATACTAAAATTAATTCAAATAATATGAATAATATTTTACCTTTAGAATATGCTATTGAAAAAATTGAATTTAAAAATATTACTAATATAGCCATATATTTTGATATAATAACCACAAATACATTGGATGATGAAAAAATTCAGAAAGGAATAGAAGATAATTTTAAAAATATCATTAAAAATATTGATACTCTATTGGATGGGATAAATGTAACTAATGTGAAATTGACACCATCCAATAATGGATATACTATGATATTATTATTTGAAACGATTGAGATAAATTTACCAGAAAAAGATTTATCATATATTTGGACACATTATAAATCTGATGATATTTACATTAATCCAAGCAAATCAAATATTATTGAAATATATGTTACTGGTATAAAAAAGGATTTAAAGAAAGATATTGAGACATACAGTCCATTAAAGAGTAGTGAGATAAATAAATTAGTTAGAGATATTGAAAGCAGAAAAATGATTTCTGATATAGTTCAAGTTTACAATTCAAGTATATATGAAATAGAAATAGCTTTAAAAATTTATAAAACAGCATCATCTGGTATTACTGATGAACTACTTAAATCAAAAGTTTACAATGTTTTAGATACCTTTTTTGATATAGGTAATATACCTTTAGGTAAACATTTTCACTTATCTAAACTTATAGAATGGATACATAATAAAATTCCAGAAGTTCAACATATAGAAATGATAAAAGATGATAATGGAGAAAATATAACACCATCAACAACAGCGCATATTTTATCTGATAAAATAATTTTTACCCAAATAGTAGAAAAATTACAATTAGTTAATGGAAACCAAGTACCGGTTAGAAGAATAGAAATAATTTCTTAATAATGGAGAAGAAACTTAATGCCTAATTTATTAAAATCTTTACCAAGAGAAATTCTTGAAAAAGAAGATACAAAATTCATTTATAATATACTGAATCCTTTGCTATTTGAAAAAGTAAGAGATATTCAAAAAGATATAAGAAAATCTTATACTGTAAATGAATTATTTGAAAAAGATATAAAGATCCCTGGACAATTTGATAGCAAATATATTTTCCCTTTTAATATAAACTCAAGAGAGTTTCACGCATATATGGATAATGGTCAGGAAAAAATAAAATTAGAAAGATATAATAAAACTGAATTGGTACAAGAATTAGATGATTTAAAAGATTATATGTTTTTTTACTTTAATACTAACGGTTATGAATTCTTACAGACAATAATAGAAAAATTTTATTTTATAAAAAATGAATCTGATAAAAATAAAAAACTTTATGAAAGTAACCTTGAAAAATATACTGTATCAGTTGATGTGAAAAAGAAAAAAGTATATAAACAAACATATGAACATTTTAAGTCATTGTATGATGAATATTTCAATTTATATCAGGAATTTGATATAATAATTACAGAAATGTCACAATTTGCATCCTATTCATCAAATCAGATTTTAGATAATATTGCAAATTCATTAGGTAATCATTTACATATAAAAACATTTGATAATGATATTATATTTGAAAATAGTGCTATATTTGAGTATTTAACAACATTTGTTAGTTATAATGAAACTGTTACTAAACATATTTTTTCAGGAAAAAATATTATTGAAAGTCATGTATATACTCCAAAAAATATATTTGAATTGATGGTTGAATTTTCTATGGAGTTATCAACTATAAAAAAGAAATATGATAAATATTTGTCTCTTCTTGTTGATAATGGGGATGTAGGGTATAGTTTACAGAAAAGTAATTATAAAAAATTAAAAAATACTAAATTTGATTCTATAAACATTGATTTAGAAAGTGATAACCTTACTTATTTCTTGAATGAAGAATCAAATCAATTAGAAATATACTTATATTTTAATAAAACATTTAGAATTGATGAATCAACATTGAAAGTAACTATTAATGATTCAATAATAGATAAATCAATAATTTCAAATCAAGGTACTATTAATTATGGATACACTATTTTTAATTATATGGATGATGAAACAAAATATTATAAAATAACAGTACATGATTATTTAGAAAAAGATCTAGATGGAATGTATTTAAATTATGATATTGACACAATAAATTTAAATTTTACTGCAGTAGATTCTATTTTGGAAAATATTACTAATGTTAATTCACCAATTATCGAAACAACAAGTTTTTTAGATAATTTTGTATTATATAAAAAAAATGATTCTGGTTTTTATGAGGAAATGAAAATACCTTTTAAAATAAAAATTGATATTGATGAAAAAGAAGATAGATATATTAGAGTTTTTGAATTTAAAGGAATTGATGAAGAAAGTCATAATGAGTTGATAAATGAAAATGAAATAATTATATCATGCTATGCATATGATTATGTTTATGAACCAAAACTTTATGTAGATTTCTTCAAATATGCAAAATATGAAGTTAATTTCAGGTATAATACAATTATACCATTTGTTTTAATTGATGATGTTATGCAAGAAACTTTTGAATTAAAATATTATGAGGAAATTGGAATTACTGATTTTAATACTAATATGTATAAAAATGTTTTAATGAGTAATGGTAAACCTTATAAAAAATTGTTTGATGAAACAAATCAAATGGTTCTTATGAATCCATATAATGAAACAAATACCCAATATATTTCTAAAATTACATATTCTCAGTACAAGGAAAGACCTCATACTAGAGCTATATTGATTGATGAAATGGTTAAAAAAATTCCATTTTATGAAAATCTAAAGTATTTAGAGAAATTTCAGTATGATAAAAATAGAGATGCTTTGATTTTTATGAATCTTGGTAATCAATTGATAGTTCCATTACATGAAGATTTAAAAAGGGGTCTAAATATAGAAAACCTTGATTTTGATAAAAGAACTGGAAGAGTAAAATACCACAAAATGGACATATGTGATGAAGGTTTTGTTTTTGCTAATGAAAAAATTTATTTAAAAAATCCTATTACTCATAATATGGATCATATTGAAGCTGTATCACCAGAAGATATTAATATGACTAACAAAGAAAAAATAATATTCTTTGATATGTTTGAGATGAGTCACTGTGTTGTTTTGGATAATAAACAATATAAGATAACTAATATGTATGTTGCAACAAATGACCAAGCAATGCTATCAAATAAACCGGTTTTATATGTTGAAAATAAATTTGGTATTCCAAGGTATAAAAATAAATATGGAGATATTGTTGATATTGACTTAACAAGACAAATTATTGAAATGGATCAATCACATAATAATTCAATAATTTTTGATAGAGAAAATGTTAAATTGATATTAAGATATGATGAAAATGATATTCACACATTAGAATTAGAAGAAATTCACAAGAAGAAAAATTTCCATAATCAAGCAGGTATGACTGCATTTTCTATATTTTATGCAGGAAATGCTTTACCAGAAAACTCTAATAAAACTTTTTTTGGTAGAGAAAATATATTTAGTTCTATGACAATTCCAGATGATATTTACAAAATAGGTAGAAGTGAGGATTATGTTAATGATACGCAGAGTCACAATTTACTTGGTGAACAACTGGATTTAAATGCTGAAGATTCAGCGAAACATAATATGGAACAGGAACCATATTTAATGTTTAAAACATCAACTGCATCATTAAAAGGGTTGGAAACTTATTTAAAATCTAATCTAAAATCTATTTCACAAGATATTAAAGTATCGCCTGTTTATTTAGTACAAAGAAATAGATTTATATCAGAGTGGGCAAGAGTATCATCTGTTTTACCATATAGTATATATGCTGTAGAACCACTTAAAGAATTAGTTGCTGATTTAATGGAAACCAAATTGATTAATGGTAAATATGATGATCTTATGGATATATTTAAAAGTAATGAATATGAAAAATTTTCATTAGATACAAATAATATCCATAACATATTAGTTCAATATATATTGAGATATTTAGAAGACGATTTTTTATTAGAGGATTTTAATTACTATTTGGTTTATAATGTTTGGATGGATAATAATAGAAAGAAAATAATTGATTTTATAAAAAGTAACGCAGAAGAAAAAATTATAAAACAAATATCTACTATGTCTTTCAACAGTAGTTTTGAAAAAGAAAAATTATTTTATATTTTTATTACTGAATTAGAAAAAATTAATAAAACTACTATTGAAACATACAAACCAATAGCTAATTATTCTGATTGGATTGATATTAAAGAAAATAATAAAGTACATTTTGAAAAACCATTCAAATATGATATTGTTGATATATCCGATTTCATAACTATGCCTATTGATTGGAAAAAACCATTGCTATTAATAAGACCATTAGTAGATGATGGAGTATTCACAAGAAGAGATTATAGATTTCTAGATTTGTCAATAGCAACTAATTCACAAGTAACTTATAATGATGCATATAATGAATATGTTGAAGATATAAAATTTAAATTGAATAAACCTGTTGATTATCTTGATGAAACATTAAGAGTGATGAATGATTTATCTATTGATAATGGTTATGATTTTTTGGGAATAAATTTAGTTATAGTTAGATGGATTGTTGAAAGATTTTTACCAAATTATATATTATCTAATAATGTTGAAACTGTAGAAAATTTAAGAAATGTTATTTCTACTGAACTTACTAGTGCAGAACATCCTAATATGATTGTATCCTATAATAGAATTAAAGAGAGTACACTATTAACAGATTTAGGGAATAATGTAACTGAAATTTATAATACAATTATAGACAATAATTTGGTTACAAATTCATTTATAAATTTAGAAATATCGGATACAAATGAATTGGCATATTTAGATAAAATTAAAAAACCTGTAGAACACTATTTTGATTTTTTATTTGACATTAAAAGATATGATTTACTTACTAAAATTTTAGCATTATTTACAGAAGATGTTATTGCATCTTCAATGTTGGATTTATCACTTGCTATAAATATTAAAAATAGTAAGGGTGATGAAACATACGATCATTATGAAAAAATGATTTCAGAATTATTTGATGAATTTTTACCATTTCACTCTGTTCTTGACAAGATTATTTTTACTATTAAAATTATGGAGAGTTCATCATCTGAAGCAATATCTAAAGAAGCATCAGTCGATATTGATGATACAGCCTTAATTGATATCTTTATGGACTTTGCTGAAAAAGTTAGAATCCAAACAATTGATAGATCAATAATTGAAGGTAATCCTAGTATAATTTTTCCATCAGAAGGTTTTAGATTATATAATCCTGATGGTGGAGAATTTCCACAGGATTTTAGTAGGAGATTTAAACCTGGTGGAAACTCTCTTGTGCCTATGGACGCATTGGGTTATGGTATGGATGATGATTATTATATTGAAAACATAAAAGATTGGGCACCAAGATCAATTGATATATATACACCACCATCATTTGCAAATCTAATTTTTAGTGAAATGTCTGAAAATGATTATGAACAAATTGCTGATGTATATATTGACGACTATTTTCATATTAAACAAAATATTTTTGAACAAGATGAAAGGATTGACTCTCACTTTATTGATTATATTCCAACTGTTGATATTTCTCAAGGGGTTAGTGAAAATCCTGAAATAAATATTGTTGAAGATTATTTAATCGCTATTGATACTACATTTAATATTAGATTTTATGATATGGAAAAACTTCCAATGGATGCATATGGATTGGATGAATATGCTGGTCCAGAAGATCAAACTACATTGATTGGTATGAAAGAAGCAATGTATCAAAATATTGTTCAAAATTTCTATGAAACATTAAATGTTGGTGTTTTAGATAGTATCTGGACTGATATTATAGTAGTTTATGATATGTTGAATATACCTGGGCATGATGAATTTGGTATTGATGAATATTATCATCAAAGAGGACCTGATACTTTGGGACAAGATATGTCTGTTATGGTTTATGATGAATTACTTCATCAAGGGTTTGAAATTACCGCAACAGATATGTCGGATATCTCTATTATTGATAAAAAGTTATCACAAACTGTTTTTATGGATATTAATCATAATGTAACAATTGAACCTGTTGATACATTACATACAACAATTAAAATTTGGGCTGGTAGAGAAAAACCAAGTTTAATAACTGAAAATGGTACATTTATTCCTGGACAAGATGAATTTGGGTATGATGAATTTTATCATGATTCAGCAGATTTAGATAGAATTGCAAATATGATTGATTTATCAATGGTTGATGCCTTGGGTATAATTAGAATTGATTTTGGATTTATGAGAATGCTTCCAATTGATCCATATCAAGATCTTATAGACCAAAAATTCTATAGAGCGAACCAACCGGGCTCTGATTTAAATTCTGCAAGAGTTAGAGATAAGTTTACAACTGACATTAGAACCTTTGGAAAAGATTATATTTGTGTAAATACTTTAGATTTCTATACTATTGATATTATTAATGAGGATATTAGGAGAGAAATTTATAGTCAAATAGAAAATGATAAGATCACAGGTGATTATTTTGCTGCATCTTTTGAAGATTCATTAATCAATAGACACATTCATTACGACTTTAGAGAACATATTGTGGCTCTAGATAATTATGCTAGTGTCTTGGATGATGAAACTATTATCAAAATATTTGGAGTAAGAGCAGCTAATATTCAAAGAGATGAATTATTTACATTGAGAGTAGGTGATAATATTATAACTGATATAAAAATGAAATATCCACTTGAAAAATCAATGACTAGAATAGATAAAGATTATTTAAAATCAATTAAAATTGAAGAAGAAAACTTTGTTGATTTTAGATACCAAGATAGAGATTTAGAAGTTAGATTTAGTGAGAATCTTTTAACATATTATAAATTTAGTGAAACATCAAATGTATTATTAACAGAAATTAATAAGTTAAATATTGAAAATAGAAATAAAGAAACATTGGAAACAACAGTATTTGAAAAGCTACACTATGGTAACAGACATTCATTTGATATATCTGGTATGTCAATAAGTACAAGTGATTCATTAAAAGAAATATGGGCAAATAGAATTTATAAAGACTCGTTGATTACAACTATTACTAGTGATTCCATAGAAACAGATATTTCATATGAATATGAATTTTTAGAAGAAAGAGTTTTACAACCGCACGATGAATATGGGCAAATGGGTTATACAGATGAATCACTTGAAAGAAGTATTGATTCAAGATTAACAGATTCATTAATTTCTATATCAAAAGATATATTTGTAGATGAAGGTTATGTAAATGTTTATGATACTGTTATGCAAGATGTTTCTGATTATTTTGGGGAATATATAAATGTTGTTATAAGTGATTCATTGAATACTTATATTGATATTGTTAAACAACCTTGGATATGGCCTGAATTTGATGAATTTGGACATGATGAACAACCACATATGTATAATGGGGAAAGTGATGAATTTGATTTGAGTACACAGTTGAGAGATAGAATGAAAATTGATGCGAGTACATGGTTATATAATTCCGGTGCGTTAATACAAATGTCTGATAGAATACAAATAGATGAAAATAATAAATTTATTGATAATAAACTTAGTGTCTCAATGACAGATGATCTTAAAGTTATTAGTGTAGGGTTTAAAGATAATGTAAACATCATTTCAACAGATTTAACTAATATCAGTAAGAATTTTAAAGATAAACCAGTAAATATTGTTGTACAAGATTCA
>Ga0114934_10001084_pt1 | contig 17763 bp, 10 predicted proteins | sample 4SBtaG_2_FD_99695 | JGI IMG/M metagenome (GOLD analysis project Ga0114934, IMG submission 99695) | Deep subsurface microbial communities from Kolumbo volcano to uncover new lineages of life (NeLLi) - 4SBTROV10_white metaG | ecosystem: Environmental > Aquatic > Marine > Volcanic ...
CCAGTGTCATGTAGCTGGCACCTGCGACCCGGCGACTGGTAATTGCAGCAACCCGGCGACGGCTGACGGCACCAATTGCAGCGACGGCGACCCGGCGACCACCAGTGACGTATGCACTGGCGGCGTGTGCGGCGGGACAGATCTCTGCGCGACGGTTACCTGCACGGCAAGTGACCAGTGTCATGTAGCTGGCACCTGCGACCCGGCGACTGGTAATTGCAGCAACCCGGCGACGGCTGACGGCACCAATTGCAGCGATGGCGACCCAGCAACTACCAACGACCAGTGCGTGGGCGGGGTTTGCGGCGGCATCGATCTCTGCGCGGGCGTGGACTGCAGCGCACTCAACGGTACGTGCAGTGCAGGAGCCTGCGATCCCAGCAACGGCCAGTGCGTCGCCGTGCCCATCAACAACAACGGCTCGTGTGAAGACGGCAATGCCTGCACCGTGACCGACTTCTGCAGCAATGGTGCTTGCACCGGCATAGGCGCGCTGTCCTGCGACGACACCAACCCCTGCACCGACGACAGCTGCGAGCCTGCGAGCGGCTGTCTGCACAGCAACAACTCGTCGCCCTGTAACGACGGCTTCAATTGCACGGCAACCGACACCTGTGTTAACGGCGCCTGCCAGGGTACGCCGCTGATCCCGAACTGCGACGATGGCAATCCATGCACGGTAGACGCCTGCGATTTCACCCTTGGCTGCATTCACGCGACCAATCCCTTTGGTTCCTGCGAAGACGGCAACCTGTGCACCGAAAACGACATTTGCGTTATGGGGCAGTGTTCGCCGGGCCAGGCGGTCGACTGCGACGACGGAAACGCGTGTACCACTGAAAACTGCTACGCGGCGATAGGCTGTGTGATCAACAACGACGACACGGCGACCTGCGACGACGGCAACGCGTGTACGACCGGCGAGTCCTGCAGCGCAGGCCAGTGTGGGGGCAGTAGCCCGGTCAGTTGCGATGACGGCAACGAGTGTACAGACGACAGTTGCAGCCCAGCTACCGGCTGCCTGGCCACGGCCAACACGGGCGCTTGCGACGACGGCAACTCCTGCACCACCGGCGACAGCTGCCAGGATGGCGTTTGCGCGGGCCAGGCCCCGGTTTCCTGCGACGATGGCAACCCGTGCACCGACGACGCCTGCGACGCGTTCGGCGACTGCATCAACACGCCCAACAACGTCGCCTGCGATGACGGCGACGCCTGCACGACGGGCGACCAGTGCGCCAACAGCACTTGTGTACCGGGCACCCAGACCGACTGCGACGACGGCAACCCCTGTACCGATGACAGTTGCGACGTGAGTGGCGCTTGCGCCTACGCGGACAACAGCGCGCCCTGCAGTGACGGTGACAACTGCACCGACGGTGATGCCTGTGCTGCAGGCCAGTGCGCGGGACAGTCGCTGTGTGGCAACGGTCAGACTGAGGGCGCCTGCAACGAGGCTTGCGACGACGGCAACACCATCAACGGTGACTACTGCTCGGCCGACTGCCTGTCGGTGACGGGAGTATGCGGCGACGGCTCCACCCAGCTGGGCGAGACCTGCGACGACGGCAATACCAGCAACGGCGTCTACTGCTCGGCCGACTGCCTGGTGGTGACAGGAGTCTGCGGCGACGGGCAGCTACAGGCAAACGAAATCTGCGACGACGGAAACTTGACCGACGCCGACGGCTGCGACGGCGATTGCCTGTGCAGTCTTGATCCGGCTGAGCCGGACGGCGGCCCCTGGGTGGGATTGCCACCGGCGACGCCTGACTTCGTCGAGACGCGGGCGATGTGCGGCGAGGAGCAGGACTGGCTGGCGGTAGAACTCACGGCCGGCGACCTGCTTAGCGTTGAAACCGGAGACAGCGGAACGCTCAGCGTGTGCGCCGGGCCCAGCGTCGACGGCATCAATACCCGGCTGCGCCTGTACGATCTTGACGGCATGACAGAACTGTCGACGCTCAACCCGCTGGAGAACGACGTCATAAACGCCGCCTCCAACTGGTGCTCGCGCCTGCAGTACCCGGTTACGGTCAACGGGGTTTACTTCGTGTCGGTGGAGCCGGGAGCGTGGGCGTCACAGGAACCGACCTTTGACTACTCAATTTCGGTTGACGCGTGCCGCTGCGGTGACGGCAGTCTCGACGGCAGCCCCTGCCTGGAGACCTGCGACGACGGTAACACCGTCAACGGAGACGGCTGCTCGGCCAGCTGCCTGCCCGAGCCCGGCTGGATCTGCCAGGGCGCTGGCTGCGCCGCGGTGTGCGGCGACGGCATGGTGGTGGGCGACGAGCAGTGCGACGATGGTGGCCAGAGCGAGGCCTGCGACCAGGACTGCACGCTGCCGACCTGCGGAGACGGTCTGCTGAACGCGCTGGCGGGCGAGCAGTGCGACGACGGTGGCCAGAGCGCCGTCTGCGACTCGGATTGCTCGTTGGCCGAGTGCGGCGACGGTGATCTCAACACCTTGGCGGGTGAGGCCTGCGACGATGCTAACAGCGACCAGACCGACAACTGCTTGTCCGACTGCAGCCTGGCCTCCTGCGGCGATGGCTTTGCCGGGCCCGGCGAGCAGTGCGACTTCGGCATCCTCAACAGCGATGTCCTGTCCGATCACTGTCGCAGTAACTGCGTGCTGCCGGCCTGTGGCGACGGGGTGGCCGACGGTTTCTTCGGCGAGCAGTGTGATGATGCCAACAACAGCAACAGCGACTTATGCGTACAGGGCTGCCTGTTCGGATATTGCGGCGACGGCCACCTCATGGTCGGCTTCGAGCAGTGCGACGACGGCAACACGATAACCGAGAGCTGCGTTTACGGGGACTCTTCGTGCACGGTCTGCGGCTCGGCCTGCGGCCCGGTCGCCGGCCTGGTATCGATCTGCGGTGACGGGATCGTGGATGCGGCTAACGGCGAGGACTGCGATGGCACCGAGTGCTGCGGGGCTGACTGCAGGTTCAACACGGTCTCCTGTGATGACAGCGACGCCTGCACGACCAATGACACCTGCTCTGCGGGCACCTGCATAGGCGGTGCCCCGCCGATCTGCGATGACGGCAACGGCTGCACCGACGACAGCTGCAACTCGGCCTCGGGTTGCGTGGCAGCAGACAACACGGCTGCCTGCGACGACGGCGATGCCTGCACCACGAGCGACACCTGCACTGCCGGTGCCTGCGCAGGCGGTGCGGCTCCCGACTGCGACGACCTCAACGGCTGCACCGACGACAGCTGCGATTCGGCCTCGGGCTGCGTGAGCACTGACAACACGGCCGCCTGCGACGACAATAATCTCTGTACTTCCAGCGACTTCTGCCAGGACGGCTCATGCCTTGGTGGTCCACCCACGAACTGTGACGACGGCAATTTCTGTACCGATCATTCCTGTGATCCGGTACTGGGGTGTCGAGACGAGCCGAACTCTCTGCCCTGCGAGGACGGTAATGTCTGCACCGTGAGCGATTTTTGCTCCAACGGTGTTTGCGTGGGTGGGCCACCTCTTGACTGTGACGATACCAACGGGTGCACCGACGACAGCTGCGATTCGGCCTCGGGTTGCGTGAGCACTGACAACACGGCCGCCTGCGACGACGGCAACGCCTGCACGACGACCGACACGTGTTTGGCCGGCGCCTGTGTGGGCACGGACCCTGTAACCTGCAGTGCAAGCGACCAGTGCCACGGCGCGGGCAGCTGTGACCCGGCGACCGGGGTCTGCAGCGACCCGGATCTACCGGACAGTACGCCCTGCAATGACAACGACGCCTGCACGACCAATGACAGCTGCTCGGAGGGTAGCTGCGTGGGTGGCGAGGCGCCCGACTGCGACGATGCTGACGTTTGCACCACCGACAGCTGCGAGCCTGCGAGCGGCTGCGAGTACGTTGATAACACCGAGTCCTGTGATGACGGTGACGAGTGCAGCACGCTGGACAGCTGCGTAGGTGGCAGTTGTGTGAGCAGCGGCCCGCCGGCCGAATGCGACGACGAAAACCCCTGCACCGACGACTCCTGTCCAGAAGAGGCGGGGTGCATCTACCAGCCCAACTCACTCGACTGCGACGACGGCGACGCGTGTACGACCAATGACAGCTGCTCGGAGGGTATCTGCGTCGGTGGCCCGGCCCCCGACTGCGACGACGGCAACGGTTGCACCGATGACAGCTGCGATGCGGCAACAGGCTGCGCGAGCACAGACAACACAGCTGACTGTGATGATGGCGACGCCTGTACTACCAGCGACGCGTGCCTGGACGGGGTGTGCCTGGGCGGCGCGGTCCCCGACTGCGACGACGGCGACCCATGCACCGACGACAGCTGCGATGAGACCACGGGCTGCGACAACGTAAACAACACCGCAGTCTGCGACGACGGCGACCTGTGCACGACCGGTGACACCTGTGCCGACGGAGTGTGCGTGAGCGGAGCCACCACGAACTGTGATGGTGGCAACGACTGCACCCTGAACGTGTGCCTGCCGCAAACCGGCGAATGTGCCTTCAGTTATGCAGGGACGGACGTGGCCTGCGGTGACGCCCGGTGCCTGTCCGGCGCGACCTGCGACGGCGCGGGTAGCTGCCTCGGCGGCGAGACCATGACCCTTTGCTGTGGCAACCAGGTTCCCGAACCGGAGGTCGGAGAGCAGTGCGACGACGGCAACCAGGTTGAAACCGACGGCTGTTCGGCCGACTGCCTGTTCGGTTGCGGAGACGCCAACCAGACCGGGGCGCTTACCTCCGATGACGCGCTGAGAATACTGGCTGTGGTAGTAGGAGCCCTGGACCTTAGCTCGTGCCCGTTTGCGCTGTGCGACGTAGACCTGGACGGCGCGATAACAGTTGCCGACGCGCTGCTCGTGCTGCGCGCCGCGGTAGACCTCCCGGCCGAGCTCTGCGATGTAAGTACGGCGCTGTTGCATACCACGACGTCTTCGACCGTTAGCTCTACGACCGTTAGCCCTACAACCACTTCTACCAGTCTACCCGCGCTGCCCTGAACTGCGTGTCCACTTTCTCGGAGGCAGGTCCGTTCGCCCATCGGGGTGGTTGTGGATTCTACGGGGGTAACTGCAATCCTGCGTCCTACGTGGATGACTGCTGCGGCAACGGCAGCGTGACCGCGCTTGACGCGCTCATGGTGATGCAGCTGGTGGTCAATCAGCAGGTGAGCCTGGATTGCCCGTCCAGGATAGTCGGCCCCGCGGCCGAGCAGCCCGTGCCGGCACCTGCTGCGGGCTCCACATAAATCATTACATCAGTGTGTGCATCGGCGAGGTTTTGCGCCTATTATTCGCGCCTTGCCCGGGCGGCCTGACCCAGGGTTGTGCCAGTCGGGGCGGGGGCGAGAGTGGCGGAATTGGCAGACGCACTGGATTTAGGATCCAGCCCGCTACGCGGTTGGGGGTTCGAGTCCCCCCTCTCGCACCAGAAGCATATAACGGTACAGGCAGGAGCGAAGCAGGAACATGGCGGGAATACAGGCAAAGGTTAAGAAGAACGATTCGGTGAGCAGGGTGCTCGTCGTCAGCGTGGACAGCGAGCGTGTCGAGGCCGAAATGACCACGGCTTTCGGCAACATAGCGAGTAAGGCCAAGGTAAAGGGTTTCCGCAAGGGCAAGGCTCCACGCGAGGTGCTCGAGCAGGAATACGGCGGCGAGGTCCGAGAGGATGTCATCGGCCGTCTCATCGAGGACGCCTTTATCGAGGTAGTGCGCGAGCACGAGCTCGATATCGTCGGCCCGCCACATTTGACCAGCCGCGAGTACCAGCCCGCCGAGGGCTTGAAGTTCGAGGCCACCGTGGAGATCCGCCCCAAGGTGAAGCTCGGCCGCTACAAGCGCTCAAAGGCTGACCGCAAGGTTGCTCGAGTGGAAGACGAGCAGGTCAACGAGGCCATGGAATCGCTGCGGCAGCGCATGGCGGTGCTCGAGGCCGAGGAAGACAGGGTCAACGTCCAGGCGGGCGATGTCATAACGATGGACATGTACGCCAGCCTCGAGGGCCAGCCCCTGGACCGCTACACCAGGGATGGCCAGCAGGTCGAAGTGGGCAGTGGCAACCTGCCCGACGATTTCGAGCGTGGCCTGCTTGGCGTGACCCGCAGCATTCCTACGCCCATTGACGTGCGCTTTCCAGAAAACAACGGCGAGGACTCCGAAGTGGCCGGCCGCCTGGTGCGCTTCCAGGTCACGGTCAGGGAGATCAAGAACAAGATAGTGCCCGCGCTCAACGATTCGTTTGCGGCCGAACTCGGGTGGGACGATGTCGCGGACCTGGCCTCGCTGCGAGAGAAGGTAAACGGAGAGCTGCGCGAGCGTGCTTCGCAGGAAGCCGACCGACGCGTGCGTGGCGAGTTGCTCGAGGCGCTGGTGGGCAAGAGCAAGCTTGACCTGCCGCCGCTGCTGGTCGAGCGCACTGCCATGAGCATGCTGGGCGAGATGGGAATGCGCGACATTCCGCGCGACAAGTTCGACGAGCTCAAGGACATCGTCCAGCCCGAGGCCGAGAAGCGTGTGCGGGCGGGTTTCGTGCTCGACGCGGTGGCCGAGGCCGAGAGCCTCGGCGTGGAGCCCGAAGAGATGGAGAAGCGGGTGGGGGAGCAGCTGGCCGCAGCCGGTGAGCGCGCGGGCGAACTACGCAAGCACTACTCCCAGCCGGGGGCCGTGGCCGACCTCAGGGTGGGAATGCTCAGGGACAAGGCCATGGATTGCCTGGTTGAGCAGGCGACGCTCAATGACGTGGAAGTCGACCCGGCCGATGTTGCCGCCCCCCTCCAAACGGGCTAGGGTCGCTGTATGAATCTTGTACCCATAGTGGTCGAACAGTCCGGCCGTGGCGAGCGCTCTTACGACATATTTTCTCGACTTCTGAAGGAGCGGATAGTCTTTCTCAGCGGCGAGGTCGACGATACAATGGCGTCGCTGGTGACGGCACAGATGCTGTTCCTGGAGGCCGAGGACCCGGAAAAAGATATTTTTCTCTACCTCAACTCTCCCGGCGGGCAGGTCACGGCGGGGCTGGCCATCTATGACACGATGCAGTATATCCGCCCGCCGGTGTCGACCCTCTGCCTCGGGCAGGCCGCGAGCATGGGCGCTGTTTTACTGGCCGCGGGCGCCAAGGGTAAACGTTACGCACTGCCCCATTCGCGGGTGATGATACACCAGCCGCTGGGCGGTGCGCAGGGCCAGGCCACCGACGTGGACATCCAGGCGCGCGAGATCCTGCGGGTGAGGGCTCTGCTTAACGAAATACTGGCGAGACACACGGGGCAGGATCTTGCTACAATAGAGGAAAGCACCGACCGGGACCGTTTCATGGACGGGTCGCAGGCAGTCGAGTTCGGAATCATCGACGAAGTCATCGAGCAGCGGCCCGACAGTAAGTAGGCGGAACGGATGGTAGCAGGATTTCGTCGAAGGACGATAGAGAGTAACGGAGGCGCCGGGCTTACTTAATGCCGAAAAACGGAGAAGACAGCACTCGCGACCTCGTATGTTCTTTCTGCGGAAAGGGACAGGAAGAGGTACGCAAACTTATAGCGGGCCCGACCGTTTACATCTGCGATGAGTGCATCGACCTCTGCAACGACATCATCGCCGAGGAGTGTGACCAGGAAGAGGCCATCAGCGCCGTTTCCTCGGTGCCGCGCCCGGTCGATATCCGCAAGGTCCTCGACCAGTACGTGGTCGACCAGGACGAGGCCAAGCGCGTTCTGTCGGTCGCCGTCCACAATCACTACAAGCGTATCGACTCGGGCATGGTCACCGGCGAGGTCGAGCTGCAGAAGTCCAACATCATGCTCGTCGGTCCTACCGGTAGCGGTAAGACCCTGCTGGCGCAGACCCTCGCACGATTTCTCCAGGTTCCCTTCGCGATAGCCGATGCCACCAGCCTCACCGAGGCGGGCTACGTAGGCGAAGATGTCGAGAACATCATCCTGAGCCTCCTGCAGAACGCCGACTACGACGTTGAGAAGTGCCAGCGCGGCATTGTCTACATCGACGAGATCGACAAGGTGGCCCGCAAGAGCGACAACCCGTCTATCACCCGCGACGTGTCGGGCGAGGGTGTGCAGCAGGCGCTGCTCAAGATCATCGAAGGAACCACGGCAAGCGTGCCGCCCAAGGGCGGACGCAAGCACCCCCAGCAGGAGTTCCTGCAGGTGGACACCACCAACATACTTTTCATCTGCGGAGGCGCTTTCGTTGGCCTCGACGATATCATCAGTCGCAGGGTCGGTATGAAGGGCATGGGCTTTGGTGCCGACGTGGGCGGAAAAGAGGAAAACGATCGCAGTATGCTGGCCGAGCTGCAGACAGAAGACCTTCTCAAGTTCGGACTCATCCCCGAGTTCGTGGGCCGGCTGCCGGTAATTACTTCCCTGCACGACCTTGACGAGGCCGCTTTGGTGCGCATCATGAAAGAGCCCAAGAACGCTCTGACAAAGCAGTACACCAAGCTGTTCGAGATGGAGAACGTCAAGCTGACGTTTACCGATGGCGCCCTCGAGGCCATCTCGCGCGAAGCCCTGGAACGCAAGTCAGGCGCGCGCGGGCTGAGAGCTATCATGGAAAATATCATGCTCGATGCCATGTACGACGTGCCTTCCATGCCCGACGTGGAAGAGGTGGTCATTTCCAAGGAAGTGGTCGAGAAGAAGGAGAAGCCGTTGATGGTTTTCTCCTCGGCTTCGAAGGTCGGCTGATAACAACTGGCCCCCGGCCGGAACACCCGGAAGGAACAGCAGAAAAAATATGTCCAAAGAAAAAGAATCCATGGTTTTTCGAGACGAGCCTTCGGCTCCTGGAACTGAAGAAGACGGGAACGATTCGCTGGAGACGCAGGGCTTCATTCCCCTCTTGCCGCTGCGCGACATCATAGTTTTTCCTCACATGGTGATGCCGCTGTTCGCCGGCAGGGCGAAGTCGATCGCGGCTCTCGAGGCGGCCATGGACAGGGACCAGTCGATACTTCTGGCGGCCCAGAAAGACGCCAAGACCAACGATCCCGACGTCGACGATATTCACCCGGTGGGCACCATAGGTACCATCGTCCAACTGCTGCGCCTGCCCGATGGCACCGTCAAGGTGCTCGTTGAAGGAAAGCGCCGCGCCGTCATCAAGACCTTTGGCGGTACCGAGGATTTCTTCGAGGTCGAGGTTGACGAAGTAGAGGAGATCCAGGGCGACGATCCCGAGATGGAAGCCCTGCTGCGCAGCGTTAACACGGCTTTCGAATCCTACGTCAAGCTGAATAAGAAGATCCCGCCGGAGATGGCCGGAACGGTGGCCGCCATAGACGAGCCTTCGCGGCTGGCCGATACGATTGTTTCGCACCTCGGCGTCAAGCTCGAAGATAAGCAGTCCCTGCTCGAGACCTTCAACGTGTCCGAACGACTCGAGAAGGTGCTGGGTTTCATGCGCTCGGAGATGGAAATCCTCGAGGTCGAAAAACGCATTCGCTCCAGGGTCAAGAAGCAGATGGAGAAGACCCAGAAGGAGTACTACCTCAACGAGCAGATGCGGGCTATCCAGAAAGAACTCGGCGAAAAAGACGAGTTCAAGAACGAGGTGCAGGAGCTTGAAGAGGCTCTCGAGGCTTCGTCGATGCCCGAGGATCCCCGCGAGAAGACCGAAAAAGAGCTGAAGAAGCTCAAGATGATGTCTCCCATGTCGGCCGAAGCCACGGTCGTGCGCAACTACATCGACTGGATGCTGTGCCTTCCCTGGGAGGACTACACCGACGACGACATCGACATTGAGAATGCCCGCAAGGTTCTCGACGAAGACCACTACGGGCTGGAAAAGGTCAAGGAACGCATTCTTGAGTACCTGGCCGTGACCAAGCTGGTAGGAGAGATCAAGGGCCCGATCCTGTGCCTGGTTGGCCCTCCCGGGGTAGGCAAGACCTCGCTGGGTCGCTCGATAGCGCGGTCGATGGGGCGTGAGTTCGTTCGCATCTCGCTTGGTGGCGTGCGCGATGAAGCCGAAATACGCGGTCACCGCCGAACTTACATCGGTGCTTTGCCGGGCAAGATCATCCAGAGCATGAAGAAGGCGGGCAAGGGAAACCCGGTGTTCCTGCTCGACGAGATAGACAAGATGTCTGCTGATTTCAGGGGAGACCCGGCGTCGGCGATGCTCGAAGTGCTCGATCCTGAGCAGAACGGTAGCTTCAACGATCACTACCTCGACGTAGACTACGACTTGTCCAAGGTGATGTTCGTGACCACGGCAAACAGCCTCGAAGCCATTCCGCGCCCGCTGCAGGATCGCATGGAGATCATCCGTATAGCCGGATACACCGAGCTGGAGAAGCGTAATATCGCCAGCAGGTTCCTGATCCGTAAGCAGAGAGAGGCCAACGGCCTGGCCGAAGAACAGATCGAGTTCCCCGACGCGGCCTTGATGCACCTCGTGAGGCACTACACCAAGGAAGCCGGCGTGCGGAACCTGGAAAGAGAGATAGCCTCTATCTGTCGTAAGGTGGCGGTGAAGATAGTCGACGAAAAAGACCCCAAGCCCGTGCGTGTTACTCCGCGCAAGGTCGAAAAGTTCCAGGGCCCCAAGCGTTTCAGCTACGGTCGTGCCGAGGCCGAGCCCCTGGTCGGTGTTACTACCGGACTGGCCTGGACCGAGAACGGTGGAGAGTTGCTCAACACGGAAGTCACAGTCCTTCCGGGAAAGGGTAAGCTGACCATCACCGGGCAGCTCGGCGACGTCATGCAGGAATCAGCCCAGGCAGCCATGAGCTACGTGAGATCACGGGCCTACGAGCTGGGCCTGGCCAATGATTTCTACCAGAAGGTCGACGTTCACATCCACGTTCCCGAGGGGGCCATTCCCAAGGATGGGCCCTCGGCCGGCATCACCCTGGCCACCTCGCTGGTCTCGGCGCTTACCGGTTTGCCGGTAGACCCCGACGTGGCGATGACGGGCGAGATTACCCTGAGGGGCCGGGTACTTCCTATCGGTGGCCTGAAGGAGAAGGTCATGGCGGCCCACCGCGCCGGCATAAAGAGGGTCCTCATGCCGGCCGAGAACAGCAAGGACGTTGCCGACATTCCGGCCACGGTTCGCAAGGCTGTCGAGATGGTACCGGTCGAGGAAGTAGACATCGTGCTCAACAGCGCGTTGCAGCTTCCTGATGGCCGTGACTCGGTGTTTATCAACGAGAAACCAGCCAACCAGCTGCCGCTTGCCATGACGCCGACCCCGGCCAGCGACGGCGACAAGGACGAAAAAGGCCTGGTCACCCACTGACGGGAGAGGTCGCGAGGCGAAGGCTCTGCTGTCGCGGAGGATTCGCTGACAACCAGGGGCGGTTAGCTCAGCTGGGAGAGCATCGGCCTTACAAGCCGAGGGTCGGCAGTTCGAGCCTGCCACCGCCCACCATTTCGTCTATGCAGGTCTCGCCACTTGATGCTGGTGGGCGTAACTGTTACCCAAGCAGACCGCGTTGACCCTGTTAGCGCGCGGTGGGGTCGTAGTTCAGCTGGTTAGAATGCCGGCCTGTCACGCCGGAGGTCGCGAGTTCGAGTCTCGTCGGCCCCGCCATTTGTTATTTTGGACTGACCCGGGTCGGTCGTGAGGGTATGAGCTACGAATAATTGAGGAGTCCCGTCATGTACGGGAGCCAAGTATGCAGAAGGTCACCAGAAGCTTGTCAGTAGAAGAGGCCCGCGATGCGCGTAAGTGGTACGTCGTGGACGCGGAGGGCCTGGTTCTAGGTCGCCTCGCAACCAGGATCGCCCACGTGCTCAGGGGCAAACACAACCCGGCTTTCACGCCCCACGTGGATTGCGGAGACTTCGTGGTCGTGACCAACGCGAGCAAGGTGGTGCTCACGGGCAACAAGCTCCAGGGCAAGAAGTACTACCGGCACAGCGGCTATCCCGGAGGCATAACCGAGACCACCGCGGGCCGTCTGCTGGAGACCCGTCCCGAGCAGGTAATAGAGAAGGCGGTAGTAGGAATGTTGCCCCAGGGCAGGCTTGGTCGTAGGTTGGCACTCAAGTTAAAGATCTACGCGGGTGAAGAGCACCCCCACGCGGCCCAGGCACCCGAGCAGTTGCCGGCTTGAAGAGGTGGCTTGGGCGGCCTGTGAAGATCGGTGCTGCGAAGAATCCCCTTGAGAGGGGACCGAGAGAATAAGCGGAGTAATAGATGGCTATAATTGGAAAGACTATACGGGCCCGGGGCGCTGCAGCGGCAGACAGCGGGTCTGCCGACAGCGGCAGCAGGAAGGCCGCGTCGCCTGCTAACGAGGCAACCGGCAGGCGCAAGAGCGCTGTCGCGCGAGTTTCACTGGTTGCCGGCGACGGCAAGGTCACGGTCAACCAGCGCACGCAGGAGGACTACTTTCCCAGGCCCACTGCGCGGATGATCATTGCCCAACCCTTTGAGGTCACCGGTACGGCCGGTTCCTACGATCTCTCTGTGCGGGTCAGAGGCGGAGGGGTTTCGGCCCAGGCTTCGGCTGTGCGGCACGCGGTCAGTCGTGCGCTTATTGAACTGCAGCCCGACCTCAGGCCGGCGCTGAAGAAGGCCGGCTATCTCACGCGCGACGCGCGCGAGGTGGAGCGAAAGAAATACGGTCGCCACAAGGCTCGTAAACGGCCTCAATTCTCCAAGAGGTAGCGGGACCATGACAGCAGCAACCCGTGTCCGGGTGGCCGTCGTGGGTGCGACCGGCTACGCGGGTGCAGAGTTGCTGCGCCTGCTGGCCGCCCACCCCGGGGTCGAGGTCACTACCGTTACTTCAGAACAGGACGCCGGCTCTGCGCTGGCCTCTGTCCACCCCGGTCTCGCCGGCCTGGAGCTCGAACTGGTGTCGGCCAGCGTCGACAACATAGTGGGCAATGCCGAGTTGGCTTTCGTGGCGCTACCGCACGGCAGTTCGGGACCGTTGGTCTCAGGGCTGTTGGCGGCCGGCCTGCGGGTCGTCGACCTGGGAGCAGATTTTCGCTTCGACAGTCTCGATGTCTACCAGCAGTGGTACGGTGACCATCCTTGTCCCGAGTTGCTCGAGGGCGCTGTGTACGGACTCAGCGAGTTCGCCAGGAGCGAGCTGGCCGAGGCCCGGCTGGTGGCTAATCCAGGCTGCTACCCCACGGGCGTTTTGTTCGGGCTGCTGCCGCTGGCAGGGCAGACCAGTGGACCCATTATTGTCGACTCCAAGTCGGGTACCAGTGGTGCAGGGCGGGCGGCATTACGGGAAGGCTTGTTCGCCGAGGTTAACGAGAACGTCAAGCCCTACAAGGTAGGCGAGCACCGCCACCAGCCCGAGATGGTCGAGAAGCTCGAGGCCCACGGAGTAGACGCTTCCAGGCTGCTGTTTACTCCCCAGTTGCTGCCCTTGTCCAGGGGGCTGCTGAGCCACTGCTACGTCGCGACGGCCGAGGGGGTGGATGTCAGCGGCGCTTTTTCCGGGGCATATGCCGATGAGCCCTTCGTTCGCCTGCTGGGCGGGGAGGGCGTGCCGTCGCTGGCCAGGGTGCGGGGCACCAACATGGTCGAGATCGCGTGGCGTGAGCATAGCCAGAGCGGACTGCTGTTGGTGATGACTGCCATAGACAACCTTGGCAAAGGCGCGGCCGGACAAGCGGTGCAGAACATGAACCTCATGCTCGGGTTGGATGAAACAACCGGCCTGCTCGCGACAGCCGCTCTGCCCTGAGGCCTGCTCTCGCAGCGCCGCGCCCCGTAGCTGGTCAGCGCAGTCCGCGGCCGAGATAGAGTGACGTCGCCACCAGCGAAAACATCAAGTTGGCCGTCCAGGCTGCCAGCGCGGGCGACATCCCTCCGTTGCGACCGGCAGATACAGCGACAGCCATGGTGACCCAGTAGGCAAATCCCACGGCCAGGCCCACGCCGAGGTTGCGCGCTACTGCGCCCCGGGGACGGCCCCGCAGCGACAGCGGGATGCCCAGCAGCACCATTACCAGCCCCGACACCGGCCAGGCCGCCTTTACGTACATGTCGACCACGAAGCCGTCGGTGTTCAGGCCGCGGGCCTTCATCAGTTTTATCTGCTCCCTGAGCTCGGCCAGGGTGAACTCAGAGGGGCGCCGCCGGTTGGCCAGTAACTCGTCGAGGGTGATGTCGACTGTGAACTCGCCGGGTTCGAGGTTCCGCGCCACAATTTCGCCCGCCGAGGTGAAGGTCTTGACCATTCCCTGGTCGAGCTCCCACGCGTCGTTGCGCCAGCGCGCGGCGGGGACTTCCACTATGCGATCCAGGCGGAACTCGGGGCCGGCCTCGTACAGGGTAAGTCCAAAAAGCGCGCGGTTGTTGGCGTCGAAGTAGTCCACGTTGAAAAAGCCCTCGGCTCCCTGGAACCACAGCGAGTTGACGTTGTAGAAGCCGCGGAACGCTTTCTTCTTTATCGACACGTCGTTTATGTAGCGTGACTGGGCAGTCGCCGCGGGCACCACGGTGAGGTTGGCAAGTAGCGCGACCATGGTGATGGCAGCCGAAACGGCAAGCATGGGGATGGCCACCTGCCAGGTCGTCACGCCGCAGGCCCGCATGGCCAGGGTCTCGCGGTGACGGGCGAGTACGCCCAGGCTCAGGAGCACGGCCAGCAGGGAGCAGGCAGGATAGATTTCGGCCAGTATGCTCGGGAGCTTGAAGGCAAAGTATCCAGCCAGGGCAAGCGCACCGGGGTCATAGGCAGCGAGGTCTCCTATTTTTTGGAAAAAATCTACGACCAGGAACAGTCCGGAACTTGCAAAAAGGCAGAGTCCGAAGACCTTGAGGTAATGCTTGACTATGTAGCGGGCGAGGATGTTCACGAGCCGTCGTTTCCTTTTTCACGCCGCCGCAGCAGCTGCGGCCAGTTCGCCATGGGTGGGTACTGCAGTCGGTCGCGAGCGGCCCTGTCGGTGAGCAGCAGCGCGCCGGCTGCAAAAATAAGATTGGGCAACCACATGATCAGGACCGGTGGCGCCGTGCTACTGCGGACAACGGTGACGGAACCTGAAAACAAGAGAAAATAGCCGAGGATGACCACCAGGCTCACGGCGAAGCCGCGTGCCCGGACTGTGCGGGTTTTCTGTATGCCCAGGGGCACCCCGAAAAGGGCCAGAACCAGCGCGGCCACGGGCATGATGAGCTTGCGGTTCAGCTCTATTGTCTCCTCGAGCGCGCGATCGCCCACGTCCAGGAGGCGACGCCTGGTGGACAGCAGGGTGCCCAGGTACATATCCCGGGGTCTTGGTTTTTCGCCTGCCACCGTTTTCATGTCGGCCAGTGCGAGGTTGACCTCAAGCGAGGCAAACTCGGTTTTGTCGTAGCTTTCCTGCCCGGCGTGAAACGACAGGCTGGTTCCGTCGAGCAGCTGCAGGTAGAGGTTGCTGTCGCCCCGGGGGCTGATGACCCGTCCCCGCCTGGCCATCATGCTCGTACGGCGGTAGCTGTCGCGCTCGTCGGCGACCATGACTCCGTCCATGACCCCGTTCTCCTGGTCAATGCGGTCCACGTAAACCACGAGGCCGCTGAAGTCGTTGTTGAACATCTTTGGCCTGAGTGCCGCCGTGGCCCGCTCCCTGGCTACCTCCAGCAGGGTTTCCTTTATGGCGTTGTTGGCCCAGGGTCGGGCCCAGGACGACAACAGGAAGGTCGCCACAGAGATGATGAGGGCAAAGCGCAGCACGGGACCGAGCATCTGGTAGAGGCTCAGGCCGGCCGTTCGCAAAGCCACCAGCTCTCCGTCACTGGCCAGGCGGCCGAAAACCACCACCACCGAGAGCAACAGGGCCATGGGGAAGGTTATTTCGAGGAAGCCGGGAAGGACGTAGGCAAAAATCTCTGCCACCCGGTAGCCGGGTACGCCCCTGGCCATGACGAGGTCGACCAGTTCCAACATGCGTGAAACCAGCAGGATAAACGTGAATACGCCCAGCCCTGTCATGAAGGCCGAGCCCAGTTCGCGCATCATGTAACGGCGCAGGGTTTTACCCATAGCAAATCCCGGTATAGACAAGTCCCCGGTACTGCGGGGGCGCGTCGCGGATTAGCATCAGTGTAGTCATGCGAGGCTGTCCTGTAAACGTTGGCCCCCTCAAGCCCGGGCTGGGCAGCGGCAGCCGGTTTTCAGTGCAAGAGGCCTGTTGGTGGGCAACGATGGAGATTAGCAACAGTGGGTAGGGGTAGAAGAGACGACTACGTTGGCCGGGCGGGCAGAAGAGGCCCCCCGGGTGCGCGCCGCAGACCGGCCAGGGGTGAACGCATGGTGGCCGGCGGGGCCCATGCCGTCGAAGAAGCCATGGCCGGCCCCTCCGAGCTGCACTGCGTTTACGTTGACGAAGGGGCTCCGGCGCGCGCGCAACAGATAGCCCGGGATGCCCGCGAGGCGGGGCTCGCGGTTTCGACCGTGCCTGTTGACGAATGCGACTCGATGTCAGGGGTCAGGTCGGCTGGGATCGCGGCTGAAATAACCTTTGTTTACAGGGAGTTTCGCGAATTGCTGCATGATCTGCCGGATGGCGCTGCCGGCTGTGGTCCGCTCTTGTTGCTCGACCAGATTACTGACCCGGTAAACCTGGGTGCCGTCATAAGAACGGCCGAGGCGGCGGGGGCCCTGGCCGTGGTCCTGCCGGGTCGGCGGGCAGCACCGGTGACGGCTACCGTCCTGCGCATATCGGCGGGAGCTGCATTACACCTGCCCGTTTGCAGGGTAGCCAACCTCTCTCGGGCCATCGAAATGGCCCAGCAGGCCGGTTTCTGGGTAGTTGGCCTTGACGCCGAGGCCGACGATCTGCTCGAGCCGCCGCCGCCCCCACGGCCTGCTGCGCTGGTGCTGGGCAGTGAGGGGAGTGGTATGAGGCCCCTGGTTGCTCGCAACTGTGACCAATTGGCCCGCCTGCCCATGCGCGGGAGGGTAGGGTCGCTCAATGCGTCGGCCGCGGCGGCGGTCGCACTGTACCGGGTGGCCGAAGGATTGTTCCCCGGGCGCCCCAGCGGTTGACTCTCTCAAACCGGGTTGATAGGAAAAGGCGTTTACCCCGGCGGAAAAGCTCTACCGGGAGTGTTTTAATGACGTGCCCGGGGGCGAAGATCGGGGTGCTGACTTTAGTGTGTGTGGTGACGGGCGGGTGCCCGGTACCAGGATGGTTTAGCCCGGAGTGCCGATGTAGCTCAGCTGGTAGAGCAACTGATTTGTAATCAGTAGGTAGCCAGTTCGAGTCTGGCCATCGGCTCCAGGGGAAGTGTGCCAGGAGGGGTGCCCGAGCGGTCAATGGGAGCAGACTGTAAATCTGCCGGCGTACGCCTACGGAGGTTCGAATCCTCCCCTCTCCACCACGCACTGGAGTGTGGTGGTTGGCGGACGGTGTGGGCGGTGTCAGGTTCCAGGGTGACGTAGGTAAAGAAGGGTAAGTATTTAGAGCGGTAAGGCTTGTCGTGTGTTGTTAGTTTGTTGCGGGAGTAGCTCAGTTGGCTAGAGCGTCAGCCTTCCAAGCTGAGGGTCGCGAGTTCGAGTCTCGTCTCCCGCTTACCCGCCGCCCGGGGACGGGCTCGCTGCTGGTGTTGTAAAGACAAGGCATCGAGAAGGCCCACGTAGCTCAGGCGGTAGAGCACGTCCTTGGTAAGGACGAGGTCACCGGTTCAAGTCCGGTCGTGGGCTCCACAGGATTTGATAAAAACGGCTTGAGGAAGCCGCGAGACAAGAGAGAGGAGAGGAAGAATGGCCAAGGAGAAATTTGATCGCAGCAAGCCGCACGTAAACGTGGGGACCATTGGTCACGTTGATCACGGTA
>Ga0114934_10001085_pt1 | contig 17755 bp, 25 predicted proteins | sample 4SBtaG_2_FD_99695 | JGI IMG/M metagenome (GOLD analysis project Ga0114934, IMG submission 99695) | Deep subsurface microbial communities from Kolumbo volcano to uncover new lineages of life (NeLLi) - 4SBTROV10_white metaG | ecosystem: Environmental > Aquatic > Marine > Volcanic ...
GATGGCCAATCATATAATGACGTAACAATAATAGATAACAACGATTATGAAGCGCATAATGTTCCAGACTTAATGGAAGAGAATACATTTGCTTTTGTGTATGATAAAAAATTAATACTAACACATAGATACAGCGTAAAACTTATCATTTATTCGCGAGAAAAGCCAACAAATATACCAAATTGCATACCATTTAAAAAAGTAACGCTAGTCGGTAATATTTCTTATGGCCCAGGAAGTATAGTAAATGCGTGTGACATAGAAAAGTACAAATTGCCTTTAATATTCGATAAGAGAAATGGTGAACTTGGGCAATTGACCATGATCACACAAGAAGGAGTAATAATAGCTTCAGACTATAGTATATCAAATATATTTCTTAAAGATAATCACAGACCCAGAATTTACTAATTTGGCCTTCGATTATGATGAGGGTCCTGCTTGCGGTGGCAACCTATCTGGAAGATTGCCTCTTTTGCCTGGTTGCCTAATCCACTTTTTCCCACGTTTACCACGTCTCCATAACGCATTCTGCATCATTTTCACTATTTCGTCAATTGTTGGAAATGTTGACATTCCTCTTTGAACTCTATTTTGTCTGTATATCCGCAATATTCTACGCGCTTCGCTGGGATTCATTTGCCTAGCATTTAATCGCCCATGCAATTTTAATAAGAAAGCAACTTCATTAAAAGACAAATCATCAATATTTTTATCTTTTAATTTTTCAGCTTTAGCAATCACATTTCTCGCAGAATCATTGAGCACTTCTTCAAATAAAGCATTAAAACTTTCTGCGATAGGTAGCCCTTTCCGTTCATAAGAGGCGCCAAAAATTCCTTTCTCTGCAGCAGCTCTGGCAGCATCAAGAGTTGGGTGGCTACCGGTTTCTTCTTCGGTTTCTTCAGCACCTTCCGTTTCTTCAGCACCTTCCTCACTTTCAATTTCTTCTTCACCTTCAATCTCTTCTTCACCTTCCTCATCAGCTACTGGTTTAAATAAATCAATCGCTTTACTTAAATCATCAGACACGTCCCCAGTTTCTTCCCAATTTTTATAATCGGCAATGATATCGCTGGGTTCTAAGTCGGCATCTTCCAGTGCGCCGTTAAATTTGTCTCTTAGTTTATCTGTGGCAATTTGAATAGCCATCTTTGCTATTCTAGTGTTGGTCAATTTAATTATCGATGCGTCTCTTTTAGCATTAGCATATGAGGGGTATGCTATTTGTTCCGCCTGTCCTTGTATGAAATTATGCAAGTTTTTTTTGCCTCTACTAAACATATCTTGCATTTTACTAACAAAACCACCATCTTCTATCAATAATTTTAACAATTCATCGCTTAAGTGGTTTTCATTAATAAAATCCAATTCATGTATCAAACTTTCTTGTGACATTCCGCTGTTTTTATATTCTTCTGACACTCGCGTTAATATTTCTATTTTATACTTATCATCAATGTCGAATATATTAAATAATTTATTCCACCAATCTAAATTAGTAAAATTACCATCTGCGCCTTTATTAAAAAGAGATTCTTCATAAGTACCGGCCACATTAACCAAATCATTTACTTCTGATTGCTTTTTTGCCCCCTCTTCTCCACTTGCAGAAGTGAAAGCAAAAAGCAATTCTAAATCCTTGTCTGCTTTCGGCGCTAAAGCCAATTTAAGTTTAGCCAACCCATGCTTAATCATATCCCCCACAGCGTTCTGTTCGGCTCCTTGTTCGCTCCCTTGTTTGGCTCCCGGTTCACCCTTCTTGGCTCCCGGTTTTCCTTTTGACGCAGCTCTTACCCCCGGCGCAGCCCCCATGTCATCTCTGTCGCCCGCTTTTATGTTGAGTAGGCCGCCAATCGCAGAACCTACATTTTCATCTGCTTCAGACAAATCTCGATCATAATCTCTGTATTCATATTCAGAATCATCTTCTTTATCATCGGGCTTTAAATCAGCCCATTTGTTGTCTTCATCTTTTTCATACCATCGTTTTTTCTTACGCCTCTGGCGCTTTTTCTCTTTATAACCTGTTCCCGGCATCCATCCAATATCATCTCTGTCGCCTGCTTTTATGTTGAGTAGGCCCCTAATTGCGCCACCCAATTCTCCTTCAGATAATTCAGTAGGTATCGAAAGACTTTCTATTATCAATCTGACTATATCATATGAACTATAGCCATACATAGTATATTCATGAAACAATTTTAAATGTTTCAAAGAACATTTATCAGAATAAATACTTGAAATTTTCATACTTTATTTTTGAAGGTAGCAATTATGAAAGTTCCAATTATTGTGCTGGGGTACGGCAATTTTTCAACTGATAACAAATTATTGTCAGTTGAAAAAGATGGTGTAAATGTAGTCCCTATATTCACAGACCCGGTGGCAGCAAATGCGTGGCGGATAGAAATGTCACAAATATTAAAAAATCAATTTGATGACGATAGGGGGCTAGAGACCCTTATATGTACTGAACCGATTAAAGCCGTTGATATGTTTAGTGTTATGTCAGAATTTGGGGAAATAAAATCTGTGATGGTAAACCCACCACCCCCACAAGATGATTGTCCTGACAAATCAATTAAAGAAATATGCGAAATAATTGAAGAAATTAAAAACGAATATCAATTAGAAGACTCAGAAGACCCAGAAGACCCAGATTCAGAAGACTCAGAAGACCCGAATGTTGAATAATCCGTGCTTTCTTCATAATATTCAGGGAATTTAAGGATTTTTGGCGAATCTTCTTCTGGCAGGTCGTCTAAAGGAATTTCTTCTTCCAATGGCGGGTTGTTTTTGTCTTTCGACATATTCTTTTGACCACAAATTATAGGATATTGTTCTTCTATCGGTTGTATAAGAAAAGCATAAATCGTCCCCATGGGTTGCTATAGATGGATACGACCCATAAACCTTATCGACGATCATGATTGGTTCAATTTGGGTTTGAGGTTCTACCAAGTTTGAAGGTAGAATACCAAGTGTTAGGTTGTCTCTTCCATGAGGCGAATCATTCCAAAGAACATAATCCTCGCCTTCATATTTTACAACATGTATTGAATTGTTTCTATTGTGTAAAGTGGTCGCCGATGGATCGCTCCACGTTACACCGCCATCTTCAGAAAATGAATACCTTGCTTTGTTTAAAGTGGCTCGTGGGTTAAAATCTCTACTCAAAGAATGAATGATTCCATCAGATTCCCACAAAGTAGGTTGTATGATATTGCTATCGTCATTTTTTGATTGTATTTTTCCTATTGTTTTAAAAGATGTCCCCTTTCCTTTCATTATAACACCATAGCGTTCTGCTTCATGATATAATGGCAACATTACTTCATCGTCGACGATTATCGGATTACATCTGGCTAATAACCCTTCTTCAGGGCCAGATAATAATTTTGGTTTACCAAGTAATCTGATATCATATTTGTTGTTAACACTATTGCTTAATTCAACACAGTATTCTTGTATCCATAAGCTGCAATACTTCCATCTGTTGACAGGGTTGGTGATGTCGCCAGTATCTTCAAAATACGACCATAAAAGAAATGTTCTACCATTATATTCCCATGCGATGGGATTCCCTGTCTTATCACCTAAACGTAGTATTCCTGACATACCATATTTGTCGATAAATATACAGTGGACACTTTGGTCGTCCAAACATTCACCAAAACCAGAATACCATGTGATCATGACGCCGTCGTTAAACGGACAAACAGAAGAGCAATGATTAAACTGGGATGCTGCAACATCGAATGAACCATTTACACCAAGAGATTGGTTTAGCGTCTGCGGCTGGAACATGGGTATTTTCCAGTTCGTGGAGTTTACCATGGATAATAAATCAATTAGCAGTTGGGTGCGACAAGCACGCTACAGAGCCAAAAAGTATTCTATCCACAATGATTTGAAAATGGAAGATGTATGGGATATTATTAAAATACATGAGAGTAAATGCGCATATTGTGCAGAATCAATGGAAACATTAGACCACCCCTTTCCTTTAAAAGATCTTGCTCCTAATGTTCCCGCCAATGTTTTACCAACATGTAAAAAATGTAAAAAGAAAAAAAAGAACAATGATTTATCATGGCTGTTTTCCCAGAAAATCATATCCAAAGAGAGATATATTAAAATAGTAGATATGATGTTAAAAGCAAGAGGCAGAAACATCATGAAAGAACATATCAAAATGATTATTGGGATCTTAGAGAACGAACAATGACCAAGAAACCCTACCCAGGAATTCCACCTAATTATAAAATTGTAGACGAAAATGGTGGATATAAAAGAACATGCTTTGTGGTTGAATTTTTAAGTTTAGGGCAATTCGACAATGTTCAAACAGCAATGGTCCAAGAACAATTAGAAGCAACTGCACAAAAAATAACTCAAAATATTGCATGTATAGAAAAAACTGATGTGGTGTCTCCAGATCGGTTCGATCGCATTCTATGCCAAGGCTTGCGAATATCATAATAATATTCTTAGATAGCTTATAAGTATTTAATTATCGGCAAGGTTTGCTTTTGCCACATTATAACTGAAAGGAGTGGCATATGGCTAGAGCATCTCAAGGTACTAACGTTAGAATATTACAAATAAATGGTACTGTGTCGAAAGAAGTATATATTATTGATGGAGAAGCTGATAGAAAAGGCTTAGTTGATTTGAAGCAAAAGGGTTCACCAAAAACTATCAAAGTTATCAAAAGTAGGGTTTTACCAACATCTGCAGATGGTAAGGCGGTAGTAATTGAATCAGGGGACAAATACAAAGTGGTTTGTCCCGACTGTGACTGTGTTGGTATGGTAACTAATGCCGACACATGGGCTGGGACATGCGATGCATGTAAAGAATGTCAAAAAGAATTTAATCTACACTGGTTAGGAGTAAAACCAATGACAGAGGCAATAACTACAAAGCAAGAAGGACCGAATATGACAATCAAATCGACTAAAACAGCCACTACGGTTGAACCTGTGAGAGTAAATTTTGAAGATTTGCAAAATTTTGGTGAATTGTATACCAAAAAGGGTGTCAGATTTGACCATCATGAAATCGATGTTCAATCGCATGTTCTCTTGTTTACAGGCGAAAATCCTCGAAAGTTATGTTTTAACACCTATGATGGCTGCCTTGGAAAGAAAAACAAAGGGTTGCCATTAGAAGATTTTAAAAATAACGAACAACAAAGTGGCAAAAGATTGTGGTTCGATGTCAAAGATGTCGAAAAACAACAAGAAACACTACGGAAAAAGGGATATTCTAAGGTTGAATCGCAATCACAATCGCAATCACAATCACAATCACAACCACAAACCGAATCTGAAGCACCTGCGGAATATAACAGCGATGCGTAGTTCCAACGGAGACAAACATGTTAATGCTAAAACGGAATATCGGAGAATCGATTCATATTGGCAATAGCATTAAGATAGTGTTAATTGACATAAAAGGAAAAAGAGCTAGAATAGGTATTCAAGCTCCAAAATCGGTTTCGATTTTAAGAACAGAATTAAAAAAACGTAAAACATTAACAGCATAACAAGCCCGGCGATAGCGAATGTGTTATCGCCGGGCTATTTGCCTATTTGGTCTAAAAATGACGCCTGATTTGAACGATGAAATAAAAGCATTGTGGGCGATGATAGAGGCATTGCCAGAAGGGATGGCGATTCCCTTGGGTGATCAATTAACCAAAGTATTGCAATTGTTTTCAAAGACACAAATGAAGCATAAACAAAAAATAATAGAACAACTACAATCTCTTGAAGTAGATGTTGCTTATCTTGATTTTGATTTGCAAGCAACAAAAAAAGAACGAGATGACTATAAAAAAGAGTTAGATGAAAATTGAATCAGCAAGGGTCCCATTCTTCAGTTTCATCAAAATCTTCAAAATCTTCAAAATCTTCATCACGTTCATCACGTTCATCACGTGCGCTATATAAATGGTCAATATTAGGGTCATATGACTCCATCATCACATGTTTGCTGCAACTTGGGCAAACTTCAGATGACGACAGACCAACATCATCTAGTGGTTTTCTGGTATGATAACCATGTTCGCATATGCAACAGTATTCTATAGCAATAGCAATTCCATTTTGAACTTTAATTATTTTAGGTTTTTTATGCATAATGTGCCCCCTGTGGTAATTTACTTATTATGGGACGATTTGTTTGACTTGTCGTAAAATTTTGGGAGACGCTGGGGATGGCGTCTGCGTTTCAATGATTTCTAACATTGTTTCGCCATTGGCTTCTACTTCGCATTTCTTATTTTTTATAAGATAAGTGCGCCCTGGGTATATATCAAGCGATTCACTGTCAGTTTTAATTTTACCCTCACCACGAACAACATACCAAAATCCACATTTTTCAGCATATTCAAATTGCATATTGCGCTTAGGGTTTATGCATATTGTTCTAAATTTTGCTTCATTATCATTATAATACTCTTGGCAACAACCCCATGATTCATAATGCACCAATTTTTTAGAATCGAATTGTATTGTCTTCATGTCTTTTGTGCCTCAGAAAGCTTTTTTATTTACTATAGGATGTTTGACCTTCATATTTAACCTAGAATTAAAGAGAAGGCAAAGGAAGGGCCTTCTTGGGGTTTTCTGCACACATTTGGATTTTTATTGTTAATTCTGGTACATACAATAACGTTATTTAATCGGTTGCGGATTACCACAACAATATAGGAGTACCTATGGATCTAACAAACAAAAAAATCATAGTGACAGGGGGAGCAGGATTTTTGGGTTCTCATGTTGTTGATATATTACATGCGAAAGGGTGTGATCCAAACAATATTGTGGTGCCAAGATCTCAAAACTGTGATTTAACTAACGAAGGATGTGTAGCCAATTTATTTAAGGCCGTTGACCCAGATGTGATTATACATTTGGCTGCCACAGTTGGTGGTATAGGAATAAACAGAGAAAAACCTGGGACATTTTACTATAAAAATTTAATGATGGGCACATTGTTAATAGAGCATGCTAGGCATTATGGGATTGAAAAATTTGTCACAATAGGAACAATTTGTGCATACCCGAATTTAACACCGACACCATTTAAAGAAGAAGATTTGTGGAATGGATATCCTGAAACAACAAATGCTCCTTATGGTATCGCCAAAAAAGCGCTGTTAGTACAATCGCAAGCATATAGAGATGAATTTGGTTTTAATGGCATTTATCTTTTGCCAGTAAATTTATATGGTCCAAGAGACAATTTTGATCCTAAATCTTCGCATGTGATACCAGCATTAATCAAAAAATGCCTAGACGCTAATGACAACAACGAAGATATTGTGGTTTGGGGTACTGGTAAAGCAACAAGAGAGTTTATTTATGTTGAAGATGCAGCTAAAGCGATCGTTCTTGCTGCGGAAAAATATGATAAACCGGGACCTGTTAATATTGGGTCTGGAATGGAAATATCAATTAAAAATCTTGTTGGTTTAATTGCCAAATTGACCCAATTTAAAGGTTCAATAAAATGGGACGACTCATATCCTGATGGTCAACCAAGAAGAATGTTAGATACCACTAAAGCATTTGTTGAATTTGGGTTTGCTGCAAGTACAAATTTTGAAGAAGGATTAAAAAAGACCATTGAATGGTATAACGAAAAAAGGAAAAACAATGATAATTGAAGCACCAATGTCAGTTGGAGAATTGATAGATAAATTAACCATATTGGAAATAAAATTGTTTAACATAAATGACTCCAATAAGTTGTCGAATATTGATAAAGAACATAAATTATTGACAAGCAAACTGACAGATGTGCTTGGAAACGATCAAATTACAGAAGAACAAAAAAATACGCTTCATAAAGCGACAAAAGAACTAAAAACCACAAATGTAAGATTGTGGGAAATTGAAGATGACATTAGAGAACATGAAAAAAACAAAAAATTTAATGATGATTTTATAGATTTAGCAAGAGCGGTGTATATCACCAATGATAGGAGATCACAAATCAAGAAGGATATTAATAATTTACTAGGATCTGAAATTGTGGAAGAAAAATCCTATTCAAGCTATGGGTAATATATGGACATTGCGATAATTGGGCAGGGATTTGTAGGGACTGCACTGAAAGAATCCTTTTCTCCCCATTATAAAATCCGCACTTACGATAAATTTAGAAATGATCTTTCTACACATAAAGGCATTGCATCTTGTTGTAGGGATTGCGAAATTGTATTTGTTTGTGTACCCACACCCATGAACCCAGATGGTTCTTGTGACACTTCAATAGTTGAAAGTGTATGCGATGACATAAACTATGAAGGCATGCATAAAATTCTTCCTCCACACCCCACACAAGGGACAATTATTGTAATTAAGTCCACTATCCCACCGACAACAACTCGTAAAATTAATAGCCAAACTAGCTATCCTGTTGTTTTTAATCCAGAATTTCTTGTAGAAAGAACTGCAACAGAGGATTTTAAAAACACTAGCCGAATTATTCTTGGTGGACCACCTGTGGCGACAGAAATATTAAGCAGATTTTATCTTAAAGTATTTCCTAAAGCTGATGTAATTGAAACAGACTCAACAACAGCAGAATTCGTTAAATATGTCGCTAACTGTTTTTTAGCCACAAAAGTGTCTTTAGCAAATGAATTTGCAAAAATGTGTTCTAAATTAGAAATAAGCTATGATAAAGTCATAGAATACGCCACTAAAGACGAGAGGTTGGGCAATACACATTGGTCTGTTCCTGGCCCAGATGGCAAAAAGGGATTTGGTGGTAGTTGTTTCCCAAAAGACTTAAATGCATTAATGCACGTTGCCCAATCTTTAGGAGTTGATGCCAATGTTTTAGAGGCTGTCTGGAAAACTAATTTACAAATTAGACCAGAGCGAGATTGGGAATCATTAAAAGGAAGAGCAGTAAACTAATGGCAAAATGCAAAGTGGCCGCTATGGTGTCGATTTACAATAGCGGCGAATGGATAGAAAATCGCATAAACAATCTATTGGATTCCACCATAGTAGATGATATGGAAATATTTTGCGTAAACGCAAATAGTCCAGATGAAAGAGATGATAAAATACCTAAACAATTTGGTAATAAAATTAAGTATATTAAATTAGATAAAACAATCAGCGTATACGCAACGTGGAATTTAATAATTAAAGAAGCCAACAGCGTATATTTAACCAATGCTAATACAGACGACATTGTGGCACCAAATTGTTATGAAAAACTGTCTTCTATTCTTGATGGTTGTCAAAAGGATCGAGACGACCCTAGAAAATTTGTTTACCCTAGCTGGCTTACCACTGCTACAGCGAATCAAGTTTGGCCGCCGACCCAAGGAGTTGATAAAGACGGCGGTTGTCCTGGAAACTATGGGGGCGATATCGGAAGAGCTGGCGTAGGCCATTTTCCAATGTGGTGCGCGCATTTACACGACAAATTGGGCCTATTTGACGAAGATTTTCATGCTATGGCGGATGCCGATTGGTGGGCCAGATGTTATCATGTGGGCAATGTTCGATTCCATTGGACAAATGAATTTTTATGTTGCTATTTATGGCGCAATGGTGACAATCTGTGGCATAGAGCAATAAACGACAGCGAATGGGGTCTATATTTTAAAAAATTTTCTGAATATTGCAGTATTGCAGCCGCCAACAATCCTGAAAAAGCGAAAAAGACCCCATTGACTAGAAAAGTTGATTAAACCGCAATGAAAGATATCACTATACTTATTGCTTTATACAAAGCTGGGGATTTTCTTCCCGCTAAAATAGAGTCGCTGCAGAAACAGACCTATTTTAATAAATCAACCATAGTGCTGCTAAACTGTCAGGATTTAAATCAAGAATCTGAAATATATTCAGATTTTGCAGCTGACAATAAAAATGTTATTGTTAGAGAATACAAAGAATGGAAAATGCTGTATCCCACGTGGAACGATGGGATCGCAATGACATCTTCTAAATATATCATGAATTCTAATGTAGATGACATGTTGCACCCAGAATATGTAGAAGAATGCTGCAAATTTTTAGATAACAACTTGGAATATGGTGTGGTTTCCACAGAAGTAATTGTTACAGATAAGCCCAATCAAGTGTGGCCAAAATGGGATCACGTTATATCTAGAATGCCAATAGGATATCCGCATCACATTGGGGGTGGCACTGCGGGGCCATGCCCAATGTGGCGCAGATCATTGCATGAAAAATATGGGCTATTCGGAGATTATAGAGTTATTGGTGATGCTAGAATGTGGGAAAAATGGCATGATAACGGAATAAAATTTGGAGTAATAAATAAAGATATGGTTCTTTATCTTACGCACATCAATTCATTGGAAAGAAGATCAGACGAAAATGGCGTAAGATTTAGGCATTTGGATATGGGCCATGGATGGTCAATGAAATATAACGGGCGTTCCCAGATTTTGGGCCGTGAAAAACACAAACGGGATGATTAGCTTTGATAAAATAGATATCGAATGGAGTTAGTGGGGTAATTGGATGGTCAATGAACCCGAATTGGTTAAAAGAATGTGCTTAAAATGTTCTAAAGAATTTAAATCAAAAGGGGCGGGGAATCGAATATGCGAAAAATGCAATACAGATAATAAATATCTTAGTTCTCGTCAAAACAAATTTGGTTCAGGATTATATCCAAATGGTTGCGAAAATTGGCAAGAATAATCAAATTGCCCAAGGTTATTAAAGCTAACAATATGTCAGACAATTTAGAATTATGTGAAGGCCATGAAATCCCGTCATATGGTCCTCCGGGTGAATCAACACGCATATGCCTAATACAAACTGGGTGCTGGGGTGATTGTGTTAATAGCACATTAATGTTTAAGCCAATTAAAAACAAATACCCCGATAGTATAATCGACGTGTATACCTCTAGCCATTATAGTTCAGCATTTCACAATAATCCATATGTTCATAAATTAATACAATTTAAAGCTTCTATGAAGAATCCCGCCTTACATTTAATGAATCTTATTCCAAAGGTTATTGAATCATCTGGATATGATTTTATATTTAACCCACATCCCATGATTAATCCGGATAAGTGGGAAAGCATTAAAAATAGCCAACTAGGAGTAAATCTAATTTGCGCATGGGTTCGTGCATTAGAAGACAACGATATTGAATATGAATTGCCATTAGAAACCATATTACAATTAACTGACGAAGAAGTAACGACAGTAGATCAATTTTGTGAAAACATTCCGATGGATGGCCGACGCAACATATTGATGGAAACACACGGAGAATCCGGCCAAACTGACTGGAATCCTGAATGGACTAAAAAAGTTGGAGAACATCTTTTAGACGGTAATACTAACATATTTATTAGTAGAAGAAACAGATGTAGGGGAACAGAACACCTTCAAAATATTTCAGAAAATAATATATGGTTTGCGGGAAAATTGAGCATTAGAGAATGCGCGGAATTATTTAATAGATGTGACATGTTTTTCAGTGTGTCTAGTGGGTTATCCAATGCGTGCAACACAAACTGGTGTAAAAATGATGCGATTTGGGTAGAATCTACTAATAGTCAGGGTTGCAGTAGTTTTCCTTTAAGATCAGAAGGAAAATTATTTTGGCATGATCGTAGCGTAGATGATCTTATAGAGATGTTGAAAAACAACAATATATAATCACACAGCATACGTTATTGCCAAACATAATTCGTTGTTATCACATAGATACATATTGTTGTCATATAATATCATTCGACAACATAATATTATTGTTCAAAATAAATATAATTTGGGGTGGTGAAATGGCAATAGTACATGTAGTTGGCACAGGGACCATTGGGGAACCATTGATTGGTTTATTGTGTAATTTTAAACATGGATTAGAAATTGATGAAGTAACATTTCACAAAAATACGCCCCTGACAACTGATCGGTCAAAAGTCAAAAGCCTAATTGACCGGGGGGCGAAATTAACAACACACAATGACAAAATTAAAAAATTTTCTGATATTGGGCTAAAGGCAACATTTGCCACAGAAGAAGCGATAGACAGAGCGGATGTAATCATAGACTGCACTCCCAGCAGTTATGGGAATAAAAACAAATCAGAATATTACGATCGATATTCGCACAATACAATAGGATTTGTGGCCCAAGGAAGTGAGTCTGGGTTTGGAAAAATATATGCGTGCGGCATCAATGATTCATCTCTTATTGCTGGAAGTGATCAATTTATACAAGTTGCATCATGCAACACACATAATATTGCCGCAATTATTAAAACTTTAACTGTTGATGACGACCAGTATTCCTTAATAGAAGGCAGATTTAGCATAATTAGAAGAGCCAACGACGTGAGCCAATCAAGTGGATTTGTGCCATCCCCAGAAGTGGGCAAGCATCCTGAAAGTGAATATGGCACACATCATGCAAAAGATGCCGCCATGTTATTTGACACTCTTGGCATGCATCTAAACATTTTTTCTTCCGCCATTAAAATAAATTCACAATATATGCATGTTTTGCATTTTTATTTGAAAGTTAGAGATAACACAACAGTTAAAGAGGTAATAGATAAATTAAATGCAAATGAAAAAATATCGGTAACAGATAAACTAAATGCGAATGAAGTATTTTCTTTTGGCAGAGACCATGGGCATTATGGTAGAATATTAAACCAAGCAGTTGTTTCAATTCCAACAATAAACGTGCGAAATGGCAACGAAATAACCGGATATTGTTTTACACCCCAAGATGGCAATTCATTGCTCAGTTCTGTGGCTATCACAGAGTGGTTTTTACACCCAAATTCTTATAAAGATAAAATTAAATGTTTGCGCCCCTTCTTATTTAATGAAGTTTAATGTATTTGAAGGAGAGAATAATGCATCCCAAAGAAGAAGCAAACATGATCAATGAATTCAGAAGGCATATTATAAAAAGATGGGATTCATTTAGAGATATTGAAAATCAATTAGATAAAAGTCGGAGATTGCTGATTCGCCAATGTATGGCTGAACAAGGTCTAGAATTGACGCCCGATGAAGTCGATAAGATATTAGCGCTTGTTATTTCAATTAAACAGAGTATAACTCCATTTGATCTCATATGGGACATAGATAATTAAAGACGAATGGGCGCGGGTGTCATGTCTTCAGCTGATATTAAAGCTTCGATCAATAATAGCCGCATATGATTTAAAGATCCAACACAACTTTCATTTTTAGACAAATTATGCATTTCTTTTGGATCATTTAACATATTAAATAAAAATTCTTGGTGATTACATAACCAATATTTCCAAACTTTATTTCTTACCATTCTTACTTTGTGTTCTCTTAAATATCCCACCATGCTTAAAACATATTCATTTATTTCTGTATCATTTTTAAAAGATTTAAGTAGGCTTTTGCCTTGGATTCCTATTGGCTTATTTATTCCTGTGATTTCTAAAATTGTTGGCATTATGTCTATCGATTGGACTAAGCCTTCATACGTTTTGTTTTCAATCCCAGGAATCTTGAATACCATAGGCACTTTGCTGTTTCCATCATAAGCATACATTCCTTTAGAAAACAAACCATGGTCTCCTAAAATGTCACCATGATCAGATGTAAAAATGATGATGCTGTCAGCGGAGGCGGCTATCAATTTTCCAACATTTTCATCTATTAACGAAATAGAACCATAATATTGAGCCTTTAATTTTTGCCATTCTTGATCATTTAATTGGTGATTAGCATGATTGGGGATCGATTTAATTGGGGGGTCTATTTGTTTTGGATCATATAGAGTGTTGTATGGCGGCGGGCACGCATACGGTGGATGAGGACCATGGAACCCCACCATCACAAAATATGGCTGATTACAATTTTGCATATAGCTCACTGCTTTTTCGGCTATCACATCATCATAATACATTTCTCTGTGAGAAAATTTTCCAGTCCACGTTTTATTAGACATGGATGTGTTCATCTCGCTCAATCTTTCGCGACCCGCAGAAGATTTTTTAGCTTCTTCAACCCAATCCCAAAATATGAAATTATGATCAAAACCAAAATGTGACAACAAAGAATTCCAACTGTCACCCATAGTGGTGAGGTGTATTTTTCCAAAATATGCTGTTTGATATATTGGTTTTAAATAATTAGCAATAGTTTTTTCAGATTTAGATAACGGTGTTTGATTCCACCATACCTTATGCGCAGACGGATATCTGCCCGTCAACATAGAGGCCCTGCTAGGTTGGCATTGCTGACTTTGAACATATGCATTGTTGCATACAATGCCACTATTCGCCAATTTGTCGATATTTGGGGTTTTTATAAACGGATTAACATAGCCAACAGAATCAAATCTTTGTTGATCTGTTATTATCCATAAAATGTTGGGTCTATTATGTTTACTATGTTTATTATTAGATGTATGGGTTAACATTATAAATGTTCTTCAACATACTCATGGATCTCATGTGCTATTTTAAGCACACAATCTTCATCAAATAATGAATTTAAAAATCGTTTCTCATTGCAACTTGGAATTAAAGTACATTCAGTTATGGCGGTGCTGCCATTATACCCAATATTTACAAATACTGACGTTGGCCTACGTTCATTACGCCTTGTTGGTTTTGACGATGTTGGGACAATTTCTATACATGGGACAGAGTCTCCAGTATTTTCGCTAGGAATATGGGTACTTAATGATATTTTGTACTCATCATCATTAATTCTTTTTTCTAGTTCTATAAATGTGCCATATACTAAGCCAGCGCCCATATCGTCTTTAAGAGGCGGAAAATAAATACCTTTACCCATATTTCTTTTCTGCTTAAGCTTCATTAAGCCGTGATCGACAGTGCCTTCCATATAACCTCCTTTATTTTTATACAAAAATATTCTTATATTATGTGGCAAGATAAGAATATTTGGTGAGTACCCTCGGTAGGATTCGAACCTACGACCTACGGATTAGAAGTCCGTTGCTCTATCCAGCTGAGCTACGAGGGCATTATTGATAAAATACTGGGGCGAGGAAATATAAAATATGTTGCGTCATAATATTAAAACAGAAACAAACCTGGACTCGCACCTTTACCGGTTAAAAGAGATATTATCTCCATATCAAAATATCCGATTGGAATCCGGAAAAATCATAGCAAAAGGTTATACAAAACAAAAACTTGATATTATAACCAAAGAACTACCAGACGTTTCCGGAAAGGACATCTTAGACATCGGAGCTAACAGTGGTGCATTCGGAATTATAATGGCCACACGTGGAGCAAATCACGTCGTTCTCAACGAAGCCACCGCAAACAACAGAACATTCGCAGCAAAATTAGCAAACTACGCCAGAGTAAACGTACAAATAGACGGCACAAACCTCTTTCCCAATATAATTGCCAAATACCAAAAAAGATTCGATTATGTCTTCGCCTTGGCAGTGGTGCAACATATATTCAGGAACACCCAAAATCTGGATACCATATTCAGATTGTTGCAGAGTTACGCCAGAGAAGGTGTTATGGTTGAATATTGTGGAGATAGAGACGGATATGTCCGACCCGGACACGATTACGAAACATTTACACGATCCATGCTTAGAACATTCGAAAGCGTAAAAAGCCTCGGAACCACACTGCCAAATCGAGAATTATTTTTTGCCAAATGCAAAAAATCGGAAAAACAATATATTACTATTTGCGGGACATCGCAAATAGGCAAGAAAACTTTTATTGTCAAACTATTAAAAGATAAAGACCTATGCAGAAAGTTAGGAATAAAAGGCCCAAAATGTGTCTTTTCATCAGTCCCCTGGAAATTTGGAGAATATGGTAAAATATTTTTAAAACCATCGATCGAAATGCGCGACTACAAAACAGTATTACATTTTTGGCAACCAAGATCTGACGGCTTCATGAAATTGTGGCAAAATAAATACCCTGAAGCCACCCACAGAATCTTAGTCCCATATCGACAAACAGATGAACACTTTCCGAGCTTCATGAAATTGTGGCCAAACCTGGCCAAAAAACAATATCTCATCAATATCAGAAAGCAACACTACAAAAACCTATTGCTGTTAGGCATACCGATAGAAGTATTAAATGTGAAAAATCATAAAATTATCAGAGCAAACTGGGATATATAAATAAATCACGCCTATTGCCCAAGACTTCTCAGTTTTCTTTTAATAGGCCAAACCAAATAATGTCCGACAAAATGCCTTATCTCCCTCATTCCTAATTCTTTTCTTATTTTGTTTTCTAATTTAGTTAAAGGACAAGGAACAGGAGCAAATAACAGATTTACTAAAAGCGACATTAACGGCAATGCCACATACCAAGGCATGAATACGGGTAGTAATAATATAGATGTTAAATTACCAACAATGATTATCAAATGAGCTGCGGTGACAGTCCATAAAGCGTATTTTGTATATTTTGCCATGCTGTTTTCCCAGTTTGACAAATAAAGCCCGGTGATGAAAAGTTCATCACCGGGCTTTAGATAAGATCACCAGCCTTTCAATTAGCCGCCAACGCAACAACGACACATATTAGCCAGCCAGGGGCATATCTCCACTACCCAGCAATGACCCACAACACCTAAACCAAATCCCATCATGCCCCAAACCAAACGTCTTTCTAATAAATTGCGTAACATGGGATGATACCTCCTTTTAAAATTGAGAGTACTCCACTAATAATTTTTTGGAAAATATTTAATACCAATCTCAAAAATATTTCGTGTAGAAAACGTTAGGAGATTTCTAATGCGGTTGTTTTTTTTAAAAGAAGATAAGAGTCACTGGTGTTCTTTGCATGGTTCTGCAGGAGTAGAATTGTTAGAAGTGGCGAAATTAATACAAGAAAAGGGATATCATACAATTGGGTATTTAGAGTATCAAAAATACAATTGGGGATTAAAATCTGAAAAATCTAAAAAACCGCCTAATAAAACATGAAATTACCAAAAGTTAAAACTGACACTATAAAGAGCATCATAGACGAAATTTTCACCAAAAACCACGATTTTGGCGTAGAGGAATTTGAATCTGCTATAGGAACAGAAAATGAAGACTTCGCAGAGATATTGTTTTCATTCATGGATACCATAGCAGATTATTTGGGCGATACTAATCATGAAAAAGAGCAATTTTCTGCGATAGCAAAAATTGCCTCCCATTTGGTGTATAAATCATTGTCTAAACAGTTAGAAATTGATGAAATGGAATCATGAAGCTTTCATATATACAAGGAAATACGAGCTTATTAATTGAAGCTCAAATTGATTATTTATCTAAAAAATATGGTGGGCAAGTAGACCAAGAATTAATACAACATGCAATCGACATAGCGGCTCGACATGGCAATTTGGGTGTTGCTGAAAAATTGCTGTTTGGATATACCAACAATATTATTGACGAGATATCTTCAGATAATATTGAACAGGTAAAAGACTTAGACCCACATAAGAAAAAAGTAGAAAAACCAGAAGTTATTTTGGCTCGTTCTTTAATGAACAAAAAATCTCGTTGGGTTCCAGCAACATTGCATCATACCCAAGAACAAACATTTGGTTCAAAAGACAAAATCGACATAAATGGAGTAATTGACTACGTGCTGGGATTGCGCGCATATGACCCCACTGGAGAGCGGGGAAAATATTTAGAATATATTGTCGCCCAACTTAGAATGAATAATATAGCTCTTCCTGAAGATGGTGGCAGATTGCA
>Ga0114934_10001087_pt1 | contig 17736 bp, 20 predicted proteins | sample 4SBtaG_2_FD_99695 | JGI IMG/M metagenome (GOLD analysis project Ga0114934, IMG submission 99695) | Deep subsurface microbial communities from Kolumbo volcano to uncover new lineages of life (NeLLi) - 4SBTROV10_white metaG | ecosystem: Environmental > Aquatic > Marine > Volcanic ...
AACTTTTTCTTTCTATCGATGTAGGCATACATCACTTGATTTATATCCGTAGCAAATTCAATCCAAGAGCCTTTAAATGGTATTACTCTAGCTGAGTATAATTTTGTTCCATTGGCATGAAAAGATTGACCAAAGAATACTCCTGGAGAACGATGCAGTTGAGAAACGACTACACGTTCTGCACCATTAATACAAAATGTACCACTAGGCGTCATATAAGGAATTGTACCTAAGTACACATCTTGAACAATGGTTTCGAAATCCTCGTGTTCTGGATCTGTACAATATAATTTTAGTCTTGCTTTAAGTGGAACACTATAAGTAAGTCCTCTTTCTATACATTCTTCTATTGTGTATCTTGGTGGATCGATAAAATAATCCAAAAATTCCAAAACAAATTGATTACGCGTATCGGTAATCGGGAAGTTTTCCATGAAGGTGTTGTATAACCCTTCAGAACCTCTTTCTTCTGATTTTGTTTCTAACTGGAAAAAATCCTGGAAGGATTTAATCTGAATATCCAAGAAATCTGGATACTCTGTTCTATTTTTAATAGATGAGAAATTTAATCTTTCAGCTTTAGTTGCTAACATCGATGGACGAAATTTTGATTAAAAAATAATTATAGATGTATATAACTTGTATATACACAAAAGGGTTTAGGTCTTAGAGAGTTAATCTCCAGACCTAAACCATATTTTGTAGGTTAGTTAAGCTTACTTAAGCTCAACCTCAGCTCCTGCTTCTTCTAAAGAAGTTTTAAGACCTTCAGCTTCATCTTTAGATACACCTTCTTTAATTGCGGCTGGTGCACCATCTACTAAACCTTTAGCATCTTTTAACCCTAAACCAGTTAATTCTTTAACTAATTTTACAACTGCCAATTTGGAACCACCAGCTGCTTTAAGGATTACATCAAATTCTGTTTGCTCTTCAGCAGCGTCTCCACCACCTGCAGCAGGTCCAGCAACTGCTACTGCAGCAGCAGCAGGCTCGATACCATATTCTTCTTTTAATATATCAGCTAACTCATTAACTTCTTTTACTGTTAAGTTAACTAATTGTTCTGCGAAATCTTTTAAATCTGCCATTTTTCTATCGTTTTAATAATTTTAATTTATTTTATTTTGTAAAAGTGCGTACGTTATTTTGTTATCCCTCTTTTTGAGATAATGTTTTAAGAATACCTGAAATAGTACCTCCTCCAGATTTAAGAGCTGAAATAACATTCTTAGCAGGAGATTGTAATAATCCAATAATATCTCCAATAAGCTCTTCTTTAGATTTGATATCTACTAACATATCCAATTGGTCGTCACCTAAGTAAACTGTTTCCTCAATAAAAGCACCTTTTAAAAGTGGTTTATCAGATTTTTTACGGAACGTTTTAATTACTTTTGCTGGTGCGTTTCCAGTCTCAGAATACATTACTGAAGTGTTTCCTTTTAATGTTGTAGGTAACTCTCCAAATTCTCTATCTGATGCTTCCATTGCTTTTTCAAGCAAGGTGTTTTTAACAACTGCTAATCTTACGTTTGCTTTAAAACAAGCACGACGTAAGTTTGAAGTTGCGCCTGCATTTAATCCTGAAATATCTGTTAAATAGATATTTGCATTTTCTGTTAATTGAGCAGTTAACTCTTCAATTACTTGTGATTTTTCTTCTCTAGTCATAATAAAATCTTTAACTACTAATTATATTTTTGGATCTATAGCAACACTAGGACTCATAGTACTAGACATGTAAATACTTTTTACATAATTACCTTTAGCTGTAGATGGTTTCAACTTCATTAATGTTTGTAATAATTCATTTGCATTATCAAAGATTTTATCAGCACTAAAAGATGCTTTTGCAATTGCAGCATGAACGATTCCAGTTTTATCAACTTTAAAATCTATTTTACCAGCTTTAACTTCACCAACAGCTTTTGCTACATCCATTGTAACCGTTCCTGTTTTAGGGTTAGGCATTAAACCTCTTGGTCCTAATACTCGTCCTAAAGGGCCTAATTTTCCCATTACACTTGGCATGGTAATAATTACGTCAACGTCTGTCCAACCACCTTTAATTTTATCAAGGTATTCGTCTAAACCTACATAATCTGCACCAGCATCTTTAGCTTCAGCCTCTTTATCGGGAGTTACTAATGCTAATACTTTTACATCTTTACCTGTACCATGTGGAAGTGAAACTACACCTCTTACCATTTGGTTTGCTTTTCTAGGATCTACACCTAAACGGACAGCCAAATCTACTGAAGCATCAAACTTTGTGCTTGTAACTTCCTTCACTAATTTCGATGCCTCTTCAAGGCTGTATAATTTATTCTTATCGATTTTAGTTACTGCTTCTTTTTGTTTTCTTGTTAATCTTGCCATTTCAAAAAATTTTAGACTAGTTAGGTGCTTGCCCTCCTCTAATAGTGATTCCCATTGAACGTGCTGTACCTGCTACCATTTTCATAGCAGAATCTACAGTAAATGCATTTAAATCTACCATTTTATCTTCAGCTATGGTTCTAATTTGATCCCAAGAAACTTTAGCTACTTTTTTTCTATTTGGTTCTCCTGAACCTTTTTTTGTTTTGGCCGCTTCCAATAATTGTACTGCTGCAGGTGGTGTCTTGATTACAAAATCAAAAGATTTGTCTTTGTAAACAGAAATCACAACTGGTAATACTTTACCAGGCTTATCTTGGGTTCTCGCATTAAACTGCTTACAGAACTCCATGATGTTAACTCCAGCGGCACCTAAAGCGGGTCCAACCGGTGGCGACGGATTCGCTGCACCTCCCCTTACTTGTAGTTTAACTATTTTACTTAACTCTTTTGCCATTTTTAATAATTTAGTTTTGATATATTTTTAAAATTGGAAGCTTTAAAAATATACCTATATATATATATGTAACAATTATTATACTTTCTCTACTTGCATATAGCTTAACTCTAATGGTGTCTTTCTTCCAAATATTTTAACCATTACTTCTAGCTTACGCTTTTCTTCATTTATATTTTCAATAGTACCATCAAATCCATTAAATGGTCCATCGATAACTTTTACAGTTTCTCCTTTTGTGAAAGGAATAGCAACATTAGCATCTGCTTCAACAGATAATTCATCAACCTTACCTAACATTCTGTTTACTTCAGATTGTCTTAATGGTACCGGATCTCCGCCTTTGGTTTCTCCTAAAAAGCCAATTACATTTGTTATAGACTTAATAACATGTGGAATTTCTCCACCTAAATTAGCTTGAATCATTATATAACCAGGAAAGTAAACCTTTTCTTTGTGTATTTTTTTTCCTTTTCTAATTTGAATCACCTTTTCAGTAGGTACTAAAACTTGATCTACAAAATCGCCTAAGCCTAATCTAGAAATTTCATTTTCTATATAGGTTTTAATTTTGTTTTCCTGCCCACTTACAGCTCTAACAACATACCACTTTTTTTCAACACTATTCTCTGACATTATCAAATGTTTTATGCTATCCAACTAAAATATGCCTCAACAACCTTACTAAATACGGTATCTACTCCCCAAATAGCTAAAGAAAAAATAATAGAAAACACAGCAACCAAAACGGTTAAACTTTGTGCTTCTGCCCAAGGCGTCCAACTCACATTGTTTTTTAGTTCTCCAAAAGATTCTTTTATATAATTTATCATTTCTTCTTTTGTTTTATTTAATTGTACACTTCTACTATGCTCAGTGTAAACTTATTGAGAGACAAAACGTCTCAAATTTAATTTGCACGGGTTGAGAGACTCGAACTCCCGACACCTGGTTTTGGAGACCAGTGCTCTACCAACTGAGCTAAACCCGTAAATATAAGTCAAGGCATTCCGAAAAATCGAAACACCTTTACTTATATTTATTAAACTTATTTTAGTCTAAAATCTCAGTTACTTGGCCAGCACCAACTGTTCTACCTCCTTCTCGAATAGCAAAACGTAAACCAACGCTCATTGCAATTGCTTGATGTAAATCAACAGTAATTGTTAAGTTATCTCCAGGCATAACCATCTCAACGCCATCAGGTAAATTAATATTACCAGTTACGTCAGTTGTACGAACGTAAAACTGTGGACGATAGTTATTATGGAATGGAGTATGACGTCCACCTTCTTCTTTTTTAAGGATATAAACTTCTGCTTTAAACTTAGCATGAGGAGTTACAGAACCTGGTTTACAGATTACCATTCCTCTTTTAATATCAGTTTTTTCAATACCTCTTAATAAGATACCTACATTATCACCAGCTTCACCTCTATCTAATATTTTACGGAACATTTCAACTCCAGTAATAGTAGACGTTAATTTTTCAGCTCCCATACCAATAATGTCAACAGCATCACCTGTATTAGCAACACCTGTTTCAATACGACCAGTAGCAACAGTACCGCGACCAGTAATAGAGAACACATCTTCAATTGGCATTAAGAAATCTTTATCTACATCACGTTTAGGTAATTCAATCCAGCTATCAACAGCTTCCATCAATTCCATAATAGAATCGACCCACTTCTGCTCACCGTTTAATCCACCCAAAGCTGAACCAGCAATTACAGGACCATTATCACCATCATATTCATAGAAATTTAATAAATCTCTAATTTCCATATCAACTAATTCTAATAACTCTTCATCATCAACCATATCCACTTTATTCATGAATACTACGATACGAGGTATACCAACTTGACGTCCTAATAGGATATGCTCACGAGTTTGTGGCATTGGACCATCTGTAGCAGCAACTACTAAAATTGCACCATCCATTTGCGCAGCACCAGTTACCATGTTCTTAACGTAATCCGCGTGACCTGGACAATCTACGTGTGCATAGTGACGGTTAGCCGTAGAATACTCTACGTGTGAAGTATTAATTGTAATACCTCTTTCTTTTTCTTCAGGAGCGTTATCGATTGAATCGAAACTTCTCAACTCTGATAAACCTGCTTTTGCTAATACTGTAGTAATAGCAGCTGTTAAAGTTGTTTTACCGTGATCTACATGTCCAATTGTACCTATATTTAAGTGCGGTTTGGAACGATCGAAATGTTCTTTTGCCATGATTTAAAATTTAATCTTAGTTATATAATAATATTAGTGTTCAATTTTTACTGTCTTAAAAGAGCCAATGACGGGATTTGAACCCGTGACCTCTTCCTTACCAAGGAAACGCTCTACCCCTGAGCTACACCGGCGAAAAATTAGAGCGGGAGACCGGGTTCGAACCGGCGACATTCAGCTTGGAAGGCTGACGCTCTACCAACTGAGCTACTCCCGCGTTAATTTTTAAAAATCCTTAGTCATATAAAATGTGGGGAGAGCAGGATTCGAACCTGCGAAGGTAAAACCAACAGATTTACAGTCTGTCCTCGTTGGCCGCTTGAGTATCTCCCCAAATATTTTTTATCACTCTTTTAAAGAACTTGAGCCGATGGAGGGACTCGAACCCACGACCTGCTGATTACAAATCAGCTGCTCTAGCCAGCTGAGCTACATCGGCTTTTTTTGTTGTTTTTTACGCAACAAAAAGTCCGCTATTTCTAACGGACTGCAAATGTAGATATTTATTTTTTTAATCAAAACATTTTTTAAGAAATTTTCTCTATAAATGCGGTCTTAATTTCTCTTTGCGTTTTTTTAGTTGCCTTTCTAACGAATTAACTGCTGAATCTACTCCTTCTTCAAAAGTTTTACAAACCTTTTTTACAACAATACTATCTCCAGGAACACTTACTGATGCTTCAAATATTTTATTTTCTTTACCTCTTGTGTTTTCTACTTTTAAATATATATCTGATTTAATAACCTTGTCATAATAAACATCTAACTTATTCATTCGTCTTTGAATAAAATCTAATAATTTTTGGTCGGCATTAAAGTTAACGGATTGCGTGTGTACTTTCATCTTTCTACGTTTTTGGTTAGACAATATTTAATTGTAATTATTTATTTCTTGGATGTGACTTTGCATACACCTTTTTTAGTTTGGCTATACTATTGTGTGTATAAACTTGGGTTGCAGCTAAACTGGAATGCCCAAGCAATTCTTTTACAGCATTTAAATCGGCTCCTTGATTAAGCAAATGAGTAGCAAATGAGTGCCTTAATATATGTGGACTCTTTTTTACTTTTGTAGATGCTTTACTAAAATAATCATTTATAATTCTATACACAAGAGTTTCATATATTTTATCTCCTTTTTTAGTTAAAAATAAAATGTCTTTATCATGTATTATTTCTAACGTATTTCTCTTTCTTTTATATGCTTCTAAAGCTTTCAATACTGAATCTAATAACGGTAAAAAACGCTCCTTATTTCTTTTACCTAAAACTTTAAGAGTCTTATTTGAAACATCGACATCTTTTAATTTAAGCTGTACTAATTCTATACGTCGTATACCTGTTGAGTAAAACAACTCTATTATTAGTTTATCCCGAATGCCTTCAAAAGAATCATCAAAATTAAGGTTATCTAAAACTGTAACAATTTCTTTTTCCGAAAATGGGATCTGTATTTTCTTGCTTGTTTTTAATGCTTTGTGTTTTGCTAATGGATTTACTTTTATCGACTCTACTTTTAACAGAAACTTGTAATAGGAATTAAGTGATGATATTTTTCTATTAATACTTCTGTTTGATATACCAGAATCTACCAAATGTATAATCCAACTTCTGATTTGAGAGTAGTTAATTTGGTTTATATTATTTTCAGTAAATCTCTCCTTACTAAACTCCTGAAATGTTTCCAAATCCCTTCGATAGGCATTTACGGTATGTAATGAATATTTCTTTTCTAGTGAAAGATAATCGATAAAGGTTTTAAAGGTCATATTTTACTACTAACTTATTATAAAAATACAAAACTTTACAATGGTTAGCTTAATTATATAAAAAAAACCCACAATTATATTGTGGGTTTTTAATGTATATGTTTACAGCTTTCTAGATTTCTTCAGCATCTCTTAATCGCTGTATGTATTGTGCTTTTTGAATTTGAGCTCTACGAACTACTGAAGGTTTATTAAACTGCTTACGTGTTTGTAAAGACCTCTTAGTTCCAGTTTTATCAAACTTTCTTTTAAAACGTTTTAACGCTCTATCTATATTTTCTCCTTCTTTAATTGGTATTATTAACATAGTGTCTTAACCTCCTCTCTTTTAGAATTTCGGACTGCAAAGATATAACTAATTATAAACTTACAAACCTAATTCTATATTATTTTAAAATATTTCTTGCGATGACTAATTTTTGAATTTCGGTTGTCCCTTCGCCTATAGTACACAGCTTTGAATCTCTATAAAATTTTTCTACAGGAAACTCTTTTGTATAACCATAACCACCATGAATTTGTACCGCTTCATTAGCTGCTCTAACACATACCTCACTAGCATACATTTTTGCCATTGCTCCAATTTTGGTCATTTGCTCTCCAGAATTTTTCTTAGAAGCTGCTTTATGTAGTAATAATTCTGATGCTTCAATTTCGGTAGCCATATCTACCAGTTTAAACGAAATACCTTGAAAACTAGATATAGGTTTCCCAAACTGTATGCGTTCTTTTGAATATTTTCGAGCTGCTTCGTAAGCGCCTTTTGCAATGCCTAATGATAATGCACCAATTGAGATTCGACCACCATCCAAAACTTTAAGTGACTGCACAAAGCCTTCGCCTTCTTTCCCCAACATATTATCTTTATGTACACGACAGTTATCAAAAACTAATTCAGCAGTTTCACTAGCTCGCATTCCAAGTTTGTCTTCTTTTTTTCCAGAAGTAAATCCTGGTGTTCCTTTTTCAATAACAAAAGCAGACATACCATGGGAGTCTCCTTTTTTTCCTGTTCTTGCTATAACCACAGCAACATCTCCACTCTTACCATGTGTTATAAAGTTTTTTGCACCATTTAATATATAGTAATCGCCATATTTAGTCGCTGTTGTATTCATCCCTCCAGCGTCACTTCCTGTATTATGCTCTGTTAATCCCCAAGCACCAATCCATTCGGCCGATGCTAATTTTGGTAACCATTTTTGTTTTTGAGCTTCACTACCAAAATAATATATATGCCCTGTACATAACGAATTATGTGCAGCAACTGATAGCCCTATAGATGGATCTACTTTAGAAATTTCTTCTATAATAGAAATGTATTCATGATACCCTAAACCAGAGCCTCCATATTCTTCAGGAATAAAGACACCCATAAACCCCATTTCTCCAGCTTTTTTAAAAAGCTCTACAGGGAATGTTTGAGCTTCATCCCACTCCATAATATATGGCCGAATATGCTGTTCTGCAAAGTCTTTAGCAGAAGCTGCAATCATTAGTTGCTCTTCACTATAATTAAAATTCATAAAAATTAATTTGGTACGTTTTAATTGAGGGTCAAATATAATTTAATTATCTCAATTTTGTCAACAGGAAAACCTTTTACTTTTCTTAATTCATCGAAAGATTTATAACCTTCTCGTAAGGTGCGTTGCTCAATGATTTCGTATGCCAACTCATAATCTACATGTTGAATGGTAACAAGCTCTTCAATAGTTGCTGAATTAAGATTGAACTTTGTAATTTGTCGAGGTGTTTTTACTATAAACTCATTATTAATTCGCTCTATCACTTCTGGCAATAAACCATACACATCTTGAAGTTGAATATTATCTATAAAACCTCCTACAAATTTATTTCTAAAATCAATAATACGTTGTGATAGTTTATCTCCGATTCCGTTAACGCTTCTTAATTGATTTATTGTAGCCGTATTTAAATCAATTTTTTGCTCATAAGTTTTTGCTACATTACTCTTATCATTATTAAAACTAGTTTTAGGTTTTGGGTTTGTTACCCAATCTGGGAATTTAAAATATGGGGAAATAACGTTTAATAATGAATCTGAAATTTTCGTGATGTTTTGGAACTCTTTTGCAGAATTAACCCATTGGTCTTGTTTTCTATACTGAAGCAATCTATCAATCTCTTCATTATTCATTCCAAGTGTATATCCTTTATAATCTGTAATGTAATTAGGGTTAAATGGATATATTGTAGGTTTTCTATTTTCAATTTCAACCAAGCGTAATGAATCGACTTCATTTTTAAATCGTTTTAATTCAATTTGATTGATTGGAACATCATCAGAGGAAAAGTCAACGAAAAAGTACAGACCTTGAAAAATAACAATAAGTAGTATCAATAAAAAAATCCCACTTCGCTGTTTTCTAGAAAACTTGAAATAGGATTTCATTTTATAAGTATTTAATTTTTTATTCTTTACTCGCTTTAATAGCGCTAATATATTTAGTCATTTCTTCCCTAACTTTAGGGAACAAGAAGAATAGTCCTATCATATTAGGAAATACTAGTGCTAAAATCATGGCATCAGAGAATTTAATTACAGCATCCAATGTTGCAGCTGCTCCAATAATTACAAATAAGAGGAATAAAATTTTATAAACCATATCGGCTGTTTTTCCTTTGCCAAATAAATATTTCCAAGATTGTAATCCATAATATGACCAAGAAATCATAGTTGAAAAAGCAAACAGTACGATAGCAATTGTAAGAATATAGGAAAATCCCGGGATTACTGAGTCAAAAGCCAATGATGTTAAATCTACACCACCAACAGAACTTCCATCGACATTCAATAATACACTACTTGCCGAATCTCCAGCAGCTCCATATTGAAATACACTTTGCATATTCCCTCCATCAATATTAAAGAAAATAATAACTAAAGCTGTCATCGTACAAATTACTACTGTATCAATAAATGGCTCTAAAAGAGCAACTATACCCTCTGATGCTGGAAATTTTGTTTTTACTGCCGAATGCGCTATTGCTGCGGAACCTGCTCCAGCTTCATTAGAAAATGCAGCACGCTGAAATCCTACAATAAGGACTCCAACTAAACCGCCTAGTCCTGCCATTGGAGTAAATGCACCTTCAAAAATTAACCCAAAGGCTGTACCAATATCGCTAAAGTTTGCAAAAATAATAACCAAAGCAGCAATAACATAAATACCCGCCATAAAAGGCACTATCTTTTCTGTTATTTTAGCAATTCTTTTAATTCCACCAATAATTACTATTCCAACTAAAACAGCTAATATAACACCAATTATAATTCCAGTTGCTCCACCTTCTAAACCAAATAAAGAACTTAATTGGACTGCAGCTTGATTGGATTGAAAAGCATTACCCCCTCCAAAAGATGCTCCTATACAAAGAATTGCAAAAAGAACGGCCAAAACCTTACCAATACCAGCAAAGCCTTTTTCTTTAAGCCCTTTGCTTAAATAATACATAGGTCCACCATATACTGTACCATCTTCACCAACATCTCTATATTTAACACCTAGTGTACACTCTACAAATTTTGTTGACATTCCAATTAGTCCACAAACTATCATCCAGAATGTTGCTCCTGGTCCACCAAGCGCAATAGCCACTGCAACACCTGCAATGTTTCCTAAACCTACCGTTCCAGAAACTGCGGTAGCCAATGCTTGAAAATGACTCACTTCTCCCTCTTTACTTTCATCTCTTATTGTATCAGGTAAATCTCCATCAACTATATTTACTGCAACTTTTTCGTATGCGTGATGATGCCCTTCAATTTCATCATACTTACCTCTTACGGTATTAATAGCTAAACCAAATTTGGTAAACCCTGGAAATTTAAAGGAAATAGTAAAAAATGTTGCACCAACCACCAATAGTATTACAACAAATGGAACGGCAACACCGCCAATAGAAACAGGGTATAAAACGAAACCTTCCCACCAGTTAGCTATAGGCATAAAAGCATCATTTACTCTTTCATCTAAGCCTTTCTCTGCTTCTTGTGCAAAGGTTAAAAGAGGTAATATTAAAGTAAAAATAGAAAGAAGATATTTCTTCATAATTGAAAAATATTAGTTAGTAGTTTTATTTGAAATTTAAATATAAAGCCAGCAAGATGCTAAAAAAAAACGAATTCTTAAAACATATGCTGTTAAAAAAATCTATGTCTAATCAATATTATAAACTGAATTGAGCCTTTGTATTTGCTCTGGTCTTCCTAGAACTATCACTTTGGAATTAGGAATTAATTCTTGATTTGCCTCTGGGTTTACAATATACTCTCCATTAACATCTTTATAACCAATTACATTGCATCCTGTTTTTTTACGGAGATCAAGGTCTTTGATTGTTTTTATTTGAGCTGTGTTATATAATTTTTCGACAGGAATCTCTTCAATATTAATATTTGCCTTGCCAACTATTGAGAGATTATCTATAAACTCTATTAAGCCTGGAACAACAACTAAAGACGCCATGTGATCACCTCCAATTCTATCTGGTAAAATAACATTGTTGGCTCCTGCAAGTTTTAGTTTTTGATACGAAGTATCTTGAGATGCGCGACTAATAATGTTCATACTTTTGTTAATCTGTCTTGCAGATAATACGACAAACAAATTATCGGCATCATTGGGTAATGCTGAAATTAAACAATCAGCTCTTTCTATTCCTGCTTGTAAAAGAATTTCATCTTCATTTGCGTTTCCTTGTACAAAAGGTACAAGTTCGCTTTGAAACTTATCAATAACCTCTTTACTTTTCTCGATAATAACAAATGCTTTTTTATAAGCTAATAATTTTGTTGCTGCTTGTTTTCCGTTTCTCCCATAGCCACATATAATGATATGGCTTTTAAGGCTATCAATACGTTTTTGCATCTTTCTTTGTTTTATTTCTTCAACATCGTTTTTGCTCAAAATATATTCGGTAATTACTTTTATTGCAAAACCAACAATCACTACACTAGTAAGTATTAAAAATACTGTAAAAATCTTTGACTCATCATCAAGTGGTTGTACTTCTCCAAAACCAACTGTAGTAATGGTAATTACAGTCATGTATATGGCATCAACCCAAGACAGATTAGACATAATTTTAAAACCAACCACACCTACAATAAGCAACACACAGAGCAAAAATATTGCCGTTTTAATCTTTGATCTGAACAATTTTATAAGTGCATTATTCATATTTTATAGATCGAAAACTGAAGAACGTTTTGTATAGACAATATCTTTAATACGCATCCAAAATGCTATAAATAAATACAATGCAAATCCAAATCCAACGGTTACAAAAGTTAAATACATAAATGACGTTCTTACCACTTTAGCTCTAATCCCTAAACGATCCGCAATACGCTGGCACACATAATAGCCATGCTTTTGAAAATAAAGTAATACTTTGTATAAAATGTTCATGCTGCAAGTTAATTAAATCTATATAATTAATGCATTACCTACAGCACATTGTAAACATTTATTTTTATTACAATATTCATTTTTTAATTGTAAAAGTGCTTGTGACTGTAAAGCTGAAGTAGATACTTTTTTTAATGTCTCAAATTTATTTATAATACTATTATTTTCTGAAGCTAATTGCTTTATAAGCACTACAATTTCTTCATTTAGCATTTTGCCTTGATGCTTAGCATAGCTAAACTTAATTGGAATAATTGTATTAATTAACAACAAATCTACAAATGCCTTAGTTATTTTCTTAGTTGTTTTTTTCGATGCTTTATTAAAGATATAATGTGTTTCCCAAAAAGCTGATGTTCGGACTGAAAATAATTGATAAAATTCTTTAAGTGTTGAAGCATTAATAACTTTTGAAAATAAGCTGTGCTCCTTATAATGTAAATTTGCAAGTTGTGATAGCCTAATCGTTGGGAAATTTGGTGGTCTTAACCTGAAAAATTGCAAGGGTATAACACCATGTTGAGATAACTTAAATTTTTGACTTAAAAACTGATATTCGTTTTGCAATTCCAAAACATACGGTTCTTGAGTATCATTTTCTAGTAATCCTAATTGACCGAAAAATAGGGCTTCTAAGCTTAATGGTTTTGATTGACTTTTTCGAAGTACTGAAAATTCAAATGAATTTGATAAACTATAAAACGCATCACCATTTACTTTTAGTCCAAAATTTTTAGTAAGCATTTTAAACAGTACTTCTTCCCAATTGTTTGAAGATGCCTCAAGTAATTTTTCTATGCCAATAGATTTTCTTTCAAGACGTTCAAAATATAAGCGCTCTAACCAGTTATTTAATAGATAGTCGTCAACTTGAGCAAAATCATTTTCACAATTAATCCATTGTTGTGTTTTAGAAAATAACCGATTATAGTTTTGTAAAACCTCTTGAGATATCATGCTTTTTAATTCTAATGTTGGAATTGGTGTGTTATCCTTTCTAAACACTTCGGTATCGTGTTCCCAAACTACATGAAGAATTACATTATCATAAGCCTTATCTACCTCATGATGATGCACAAACCAATCCGACGACTTAATATGTATCTCTACATTGCCTGCCCAAAACTGTTCTCCTATTTCTAATTGCGCATTAAAAAAATCTGGTCCAGAATTTAAGTTGTGTTGCCCTACAGAAACTAAATTTATAGTTTCACCCAAAGTAGTTTTAAGATTAAGGACATCAAACTTTTTGTGTTTCCAAATATAGTGAAGAAAATCTTCTTTCATAGTCTTTTAAAAATACAAATATATTTACAATCTTGTAATCAAATTGTAAAACTAAAGACTATAACTTTATGCAAAACTTATTAAAATCAATATTCATTGCCATTTTCCCAATGCTAGCGCTGTATGTATTCATTGATAGTAGCTTACATTTATTTCAACATGGTTTCTCATTTCGTTACTTAGGTCGATTAGTCTCTGCTTTGACCATAGTTGTTTTATTTGCTGGTCTTTTTATAAAACCGCAAGCACGAACTTCTAGAAATCTTAATATATATTCGTCCTTTATTATTCTTGGCTTTATAACAAGCATTGTTTTTGAAGGAATTATTGAAAATAAGGATATTATTGGCTCGTCAACAAGTTTTATCTTAGTTTTATTTTGGATAACTTATGTTGCTTGGTACTCTGTTTTTGAAAAACGTGATACTACCGTTTTAAAAGTTGGAAATAAACTACCTATTTTTACACTTGAAAATACTAATAAAAACAAAACAATTTCAGAAATTTTTCTTGGTAACCCTTCTATTTATCTATTTTATCGGGGTAACTGGTGTCCCTTATGTATGGCACAAATAAAAGAGATTGCTGCGCAATACAAGGAACTTGAAAAAAAAGGCGTAAATATGATTTTAATAAGTCCCCAACCACACAAATTCTCTACATCGCTAGCTAAGAAATATAATCTTGGATTTCATTTTTTAACTGACATCAAAAACAAAGTCGCTAAACAATTGGGAATTTTTTCTAAAAATGGCATTCCTGCGGGATTTCAAGCTCTAGGATACGATAGTGATACTGTTTTACCTACCGTTATTATTACAGATGCATTAGGAAAAATTGTATTTGCAGACCTTACAGATAATTACAGAGTGCGTCCAGAACCAGAAACCTTTTTGAAGGTGATTGATGAATTAGGTTAAAGAACTAAATACCAAGAATTTTAATTAAATTTTTAGTACTTTTAGAACTAAGTAATTTTTTGCTACTTCATTAAATTTTGGTATTATGAATAATGTATTATTATCATTACTAATGGTTGTTTCATTTACAACTATTTCAATGTCTCAAGAAAAAACAACTGAAAAACTTAACGGACAACTGTTACAAAAAAACAGAGTTACAAAAGATGGTGTCTATTATGGCAGAGTAGCTTTAAAGCAAAATGCAGGAAAAAGAAAACCTAATACTTTTAAAGGTGTAAAATTAGTGATAAGAGTTAGAGCTACTAAAAGAATTATTGCCAGAACCACAACAGACGCCTCTGGAAACTTTAAATTTAATAACATGACTATCCGTAAAGGATTAGAAATAGGATGGTCTTCAGGAACTCAAGCTAGTGCTCCAATAGGTGAAGATGGCTGTTATGAAATATTACCTTATGATCACACTACATTAGAACCTATTGAGGAATGTGATGATTCGGAATTGGTGTTACGTGTAGGGTTAAGTAACTGTAAAAAGGCACCTTGTCCATGGGAGATAAAGGGTAAAAGATTTTAGAAAATTAGATGCACATACTAGTTTCCATATTTTAAATTAATCTAAATACCCCATCTTTTTCATCCAATCGTTATTATACATTTTGCCAACATAACGACTACCATGATTATGAAATAGAACTATAAAACACAACCAGAATAAGAAACCTTTATAAAGGTTATTGATGAGTTAAAGTAAGATTTAAATACTTACTTACGACAAAAAAGTTAACTTGTTTTCCAAACAGTAATTTTATAATCGAATATCTTTACTCATGAGTATCAGTTTTATAATTTATAAAAAATAATGGTATTTAAAACACTTGAACTTAAAAGTCCATTAGACAAATTTATTGAGTCTATTTTCTATTTTAAACACTTTTTACCTGAGCATTCTATAGAGCGTGTAGTACCAACTGGACATGTTTTTATCATTTTTGAGCTGGATGGAATCCAGAGAAATACATTTAACAATAAAACTTTAAAGCCAAACGGAACTTTTAGTAATGTATGGGTTTCTGGAGCGCATAAAAACTACCTTTCCATTTCTGCTCATCAAGACTCTGAAATGTTTGTTATTCAATTTAAACCTTTTGGTGCTTATCCTTTTTTTCAATTTCCTATTTATGAATTAAATGACAAAGTGATTCCTGCTCAAGAAATTTTTGGAAAAGAAATTTTGGATTTACGTCAGCTAGTTTTAAATAGACCAACTCCAACTGAAAAATTTAATCTTGTAGAAAATTGGTTAAAAAGCAAATTAGATATTACAAAGTATCCAGATAAAACATTGATGTTAACCATAAATCAGTTTATAAATCAACCATTATCAAATCATAATACTATTGTAAACGCATACCCTAAAACACAAAAGCATTTAATTAGCCAATTCAAAAAATTCTGTGGTCATACTCCTAAAGTATTTCATAGAATATTTAGATTTAATGATATCTTACAGCAAATTAATAACGAACAGCAAATTAGTTGGTCGCAAATAGCATATCTATCTGGTTATGCAGATCAATCCCATTTTATAAAAGAATTTAAAGAGTTTTCAGGTTTTAATCCTCAAGAGTTTATTAAACACGAATTTAATAAAGGAGAAACCAATTTTTTCCCATTAAACAGACAAGGTTAATTTTTTACTATATAATGTTTGCTTATTTTTCTTACTTTGTATTTCTAAATAAATTGTCATGAGAAGAATCAATTTTATACTATTATTTACTTTGTCTTCTGGACTACTATTTGCACAAAATAATACTAGTGAAGCTACAAAGAGAGTAACAACTATTATTGATTCTACTTATGCTAACGAATTGGTATTAATTCAAAAGTTTGATGTAAGAGTTCCTATTGATTCGGTTTGGAATGCCTATACTACAAAAAAAGGTTGGGTATCGGCATTTGTACCTTTAGCAGAAGTAGATTTTAAAATTAATGGCACTATAAAAACTAGCTATAATAAAGAAGCAATAATTGGAGACAGTACAACTATAGTTCTTCACATTCTTAATTATATACCAAAAAAACTCATTACACTTCAGGCTGAATTATCAAGTCACTTTCCAGATTTTATGAAAGCAGATGAAAAAAACCTTTATAATCTTGTTTATTTTGAAGCTATTGAACCATCATTAACAAGAGTAACTTCTTACGGAATTGGGTATAGAAATAATGAAAAATATATTTCTCTTCTAAAATTCTTTATCGCTGGCAACGAAATGTCTTATTTAAATCTTATTTCATATTTAGAAACTGGAGAACCTATAAAACATTAAACTATATGTAGTTTCCTTTAAAAAAAATCAATAAAACGATTAATCTAAATACCCCATTTTCTTCATCCAATCATTGTTAAACATTTTACCTACATAACGACTACCATGATCGTGAAATAACACCACAACTACATCGTCTTTTGTAAAATGCTCTTTAAGTTGTAATAGTCCTTTTATAGCTGCTCCAGCAGAGTTGCCTAAAAACATACCTTCTTCTTTGGCAAGACGTTGTGTGTAAACAGCAGCATCCTTATCAGTAACTTTAGTAAAACCATCAATTATAGAAAAATCTACATTTTTTGGTAAAATATCTTCGCCTATACCTTCGGTAACATACGGATATATCTCATTTTCATCGAATATACCTGTCTCGTGGTATTTTTTAAATACACTTCCATACGTATCAATTCCCCAAATTTTAATATCAGGATTTTGTTCTTTTAAATATTTACCAATTCCAGAAACAGTGCCACCAGTCCCAACTCCAACTACAAAATGTGTTACCTTACCATCGGTTTGATTCCAAATTTCTGGTCCTGTACTTTGGTAATGCGCTTTAGCATTACTCGGATTATCGTATTGATTTACATACCACGAATTTGGTGTTTCTTCACCTAATCGTTTTGATACTGAATAATAAGAACGAGGATCATCTGGTTCAACATCTGTTGGGCAAACAACAACCTCAGCACCTACAGCTCTAAGAATATCCATCTTTTCTTTAGATTGTTTGTCACTAATCACAAAAATGCATTTATATCCTTTAACAATAGCAGCTAATGCTAAACCCATTCCTGTATTACCAGAAGTGCCTTCAATAATAGTTCCTCCAGGTTTTAAGCGTCTATCAGCTTCGGCGTCTTCAATCATGGTAAGTGCCATTCGGTCTTTTACTGAATTCCC
>Ga0114934_10001088_pt1 | contig 17734 bp, 16 predicted proteins | sample 4SBtaG_2_FD_99695 | JGI IMG/M metagenome (GOLD analysis project Ga0114934, IMG submission 99695) | Deep subsurface microbial communities from Kolumbo volcano to uncover new lineages of life (NeLLi) - 4SBTROV10_white metaG | ecosystem: Environmental > Aquatic > Marine > Volcanic ...
ATACGTAGAAAGCCTTTCTGCTTATGCCAGACAATTCTTAGGCAGAATAAAAAAACCTTCTGTTGAAAGAATAAACGGTTTGCCTCCCGCAATAGCAGTTGAACAAAAAACATCATCAGCAAATTCCCGCTCTACAGTAGGCACTGTCAGTGAAATATACGATTACCTGAAAATTTTGTATTCACGCATTGGCAAGACATACTCTCCTATTTCAGGCAAAATAGTAAAGCGTCATACTATAGACGACGTTGTGAATTTTATCAACAAACAAAAAAACGGCAGCAAAATACTCATTCTTTCTCCCGTTGATTTGAATTACAGAACTATTGACGGTCATCTCGATTTTTTCCAAAGACAAGGATTTATCCGTGTTGAAGTAAATATTGGCAAAAAAACAGAAACTTGGAAAATTACAGACCTACAAGAACAAAACGGATACAAACAAAAAATCGAAGGACTCTGTCTTGTTGTTGACAGAATCAAAGCATCTGAAAATGAAGATACACTCTCAAGAGCCGCAGACTCAATAGAAACAGCATTTTTTGAAGGTGGAGGAATTTGTAGAATAAAAATTGAAAACGACGAAGGGGTTGTTATAGAAGAATTTTCAAATTCCTTTGAACAAGACGGTATTATTTTCGAAGAGCCAAATCCGAATATGTTCAATTTCAACAATCCCCTTGGAGCCTGCGAAGTATGCAATGGTTATGGCACAACAATAGATATAGACGAAGATTTAGTTATTCCCAACAAACAACTTTCTGTTTTCGACGATGCAATAGCTTGCTGGAGAGGCGAAAAATTGCAATATTTCAAAAATCTGATAATTAAAAATGCCAACAAACTGAAATTCAACATTCATACACCATACTTTAAACTCAGCGAAAGAGAAAAAAATATACTTTGGGAAGGAGCACCGGGAATTACAGGCTTGTATGAATTTTTCGATATGCTCAAAAAAGAGCAACACAAAATACAAAACAGAGTATTATTGTCCAGATTCAGAGGTAAAACTATTTGCAGAAAATGTAAAGGAACAAGATTAAAACAAGAAGCCAATTATGTGAAAATTGCAGGAAAATCTATTTCAGAACTTGTTAATCTGGAATTAAAAGATTTGCTAAAATTTATAAAAAATTTAAAACTCAGCGAAACAGATGCCAAAATTGCCGAACGTCCTTTGATTGAAATAAAAAACAGACTCGAATATTTATGCGATGTTGGTCTTGAATATCTGACTTTAAACAGAAGTTCTTCGACATTATCAGGAGGAGAATCACAGAGAATAAATCTTGCCACAATGCTAGGCAGCAACCTAACAGGAGCTTTATATGTTCTCGACGAACCCACAATTGGACTTCATCCCCGTGATACACAAAGACTTATAAAGATACTTAAAAAACTTCAAAGCCTTGGAAATACAGTTTTAGTTGTAGAACACGAACGCGAAGTTATCGAAAGTGCTGATTATATAATTGACTTAGGACCTTATGCAGGAAGCAAAGGTGGGAATATTGTATTTGCCGATGAATATAAAAAATTAAAATCAGCAAAAACACTGACTGCAGAATATATTTTTGGCACAAAAAAAATAGAGATACCAACAAAAAGACGCAAACCTTCCAATTACAAAGGTTTCATTGAAATAATAGGTGCAAGACAAAACAATCTAAAAAACCTGAATGTAAAAATCCCTTTGGGAGTAATTACAGCAGTGACAGGGGTAAGCGGTTCAGGAAAATCCTCATTGATAAAAGATGTTCTTTTTCCTGCATTACTTCGTAAACTTGAAATTTTTTCACATTCACCCGGACGTTTTGACGATTTAAGAGGAGATTACAATAAAATAGAAGCTGTCGAATTTGTTGACCAGAATCCGATTGGTCGTTCAACTCGCTCCAATCCAGCAACATATATCAAAGCATTTGACGACATTAGAAATCTTTTTGCTTCTCAAAATACAGCAAAAATAAATAATTTCACACCCGGACATTTTTCTTTCAATACAGATGGCGGTAGATGCGATGTTTGCAAAGGTGACGGATTTATTACCATAGAAATGCAGTTTATGGCTGATGTAACTATCGTGTGCGAAACCTGCAAAGGCAAACGTTTTAAAGACGAAATATTAGAAGTCACATTCAAAGAAAAAAATATTTACGATATTTTGGAAATGACTGTAGATGATGCTATTGAATTTTTTAGCAACCAAAAAGGAATTCCCCAAAAACAGATTTCTTACATCAATTCTATTGTTCACAAACTATCTGTCCTTTCCAAAGTAGGTTTGGGATACATAAAGCTCGGACAAAGCACCTCAACACTCAGCGGTGGCGAAACTCAGCGTCTAAAACTCGCCTCATTTATTGCCAATAGCAATCACCTAAAAAAAACATTCTTCATTTTTGACGAACCTACAACAGGTCTGCATTTTGATGATATAAACAAACTTTTAGTAGCTTTCAACGAACTTGTTGACAAAGGTCACACAATATTATATATTGAGCACAATACAGATATGATAAAAGTTGCCGACTGGGTAATTGACTTGGGACCAGAAGGTGGTAAAAAAGGCGGAGAAATTGTTTTTGAAGGAACGCCTGAAGATTTAGCAAAACAAAAAAATTCATACACAGGCAAATATCTAAAAAATATATTCAACTAAAATTATGATTCTATACATTCACGGATTCGGAACAACAGGTTTACACTCGCAAAAAGCAAATGAACTTGTAGATTATTTTGGCGAACAAATGATATTAAGACCAAGCTGGCCATACAAGCCAAAAGAAGCTTTCGAAATGCTATCTGATATTATGCAAAAAGAAAATATTCAAACAGTTATTGGTTCAAGTTTTGGTGGATTTTTAGAATTACAATTAGCACAATATTTCGACGCAAATTATATTTTTATAAATCCATCTCTCATACCCGATGTTACAATGCGCAAAGCATTAGACCAATCAATCACTTTGCCCAACGGAAAAGAATTTGTTATTACTCAACAATTTATAGATGAATTAGCAATAATGAGAAAATCATTAAAAATTGAAAATATTAAACAAAATCATCTTTACTTTTATCTTTCAGAAGACGACGAAATACTCGACCATTTTTCAATTCCAAGCATTTTCCCAAAAGCAAAAAAAATAGAATATTTCAAAAATTCATTTCACAGATTCGAAAAATTTAAACAAATAATTCCTGAAATAGAAAAAATAAACAACGGCAGCTTATGATTTATTTTGCATCAGATTTCCATTTAGGATTGCCCAACAGAGAACAAAGCCTCATCCGTGAACGAATAATTATTCGATGGCTCGACCAAATTTCAAAAGATGCAACAGATATTTTTCTTGTAGGCGATATTTTTGAATTTTGGTATGAATGGAAAAACGTTGTGCCCAAATATTACACCCGTTTTTTGGGCAAACTTGCAGAATTAAGCGACAAAGGAATAAAATTACATTTCTTCACTGGCAATCACGATATATGGGCTTATGGATATTTTGAACAGGAGCTGGGAATGAAAATTTACACAAAACCTCAAGAGTTTGAATTTTTTGGTAAAAAAATTTTTGTTGCACACGGTGACGGACTTGGTCCGGGCGATAAGATGTATAAAAGAATGAAAAAAATTTTTACAAACAAATTTCTACAATGGTTAACATCAAATTTTCTACATCCCGATTTTTTGTTCAAAGTAGCAATGAATGTTTCCAAACGTCGATTCATTACATATAAAAAACCCGTATTCCAAGCTGACAAAGAATGGCTTATAAAATATGCAAAAAGCATAAACAAAGAAAAACAACACGATTGCTATATTTTCGGTCACAGGCACATTGCTGCAGACTACAAAGAAAACAACTTTAGAACCATTATCCTCGGCGAATGGATAAATCTTTTTACTTATGCAGTTTTTGATGGCAAAAATATAGAATTGAAACAGTTTGATAATGAGCTTATTTTGCCAGAATATAAAATTATTCGAGATTATAAGAACAATATTAATTATTAGGGCGGCCGAGCGGGCTATCCGCTTGTAGTCCCCTCGTCTCAGGCGGCAAAAACAACAGTCCACAAGGATTTTCCCTCACCACTCAAATCTTGTAGCCTGTGTTTTGCACGCCTTCGTCGTCGGGGAGCTATCGCTGCTATCCCTGCCGCTCGCACGCACCTTCAGAGTGCTTTATTCCAACAGTTTAAGCCCCGCAAAAACAAAAGTGCTAAAACTGCCAAAGTGCAAAAATCAACTATATTCAGAATTTTCAACAATTTACAGTCCTCTATTCATAGGAAGTTATTTCCTTGCAAAATCACTAAATTTATAACTAATAAATCAAGCTCTCAACATACTCAGCAATAGCCAAAGTTGCAGTCAAACCCGGAGATTCTATTCCAATCAAATTTATAAAATTCAGCAAACCCTTATCTGTTTCATTTTTAATAATAAAATCCCTAAAATCTTTGCCTGTCTTTGTCAATTTAGGTCTTATGCCAGCTTGGTCTGGATGCAAATCCTCTCTTTCAATAAATGGCAAAAAACTCTTTGCAGATTGATAAAACTTTTCCAGATTATCAGGATTCACTTTGTAGTCAAAATTCTCTTTGTCATTATAAAAAGCACTTGGTCCAAGTTTTACACCACCGTTGATATCAACAGTAGTATGAATACCAAGACCTTTGTTTTCATTTGGCACAGGGTAAATAAGACTCTTGACAAGTTTATTTTTTCCATTCCCAATTGCAAAATATTCACCTTTCCAAAATGAAATTTCATACTCAGGCAAGTCCAATCCAAGCATTGCAGAAACCTTGTCAGCATACAATCCTGCTGAATTTATTACAACCCTTGAAGTAAATTTAAAATCTCCAGAATCATCTACTACTGTAATTTCGTAGCCATTTTCTATTTTGCGAATATTAGTAACCTCTGATTTATAAACAACTTGCGCCCCATTGACAAAAATTTCAGATTCCAAACTTTTCATCAAAGAATAAGAGTCAACAACCCCAGTATCAGGAAAATAAAGAGCTTTGAGAGCTTCCAAATTTGGCTCATAAGATTTCAATTCTCTGGCAGAAATAATTCTGCCCCTTGCACCGTTTTTCTTTGCCCTTTGCAAAAGATTTTCCAAATATTCTATTTCAGATTCATTTTTGGCAATGATGAATTTACCCGTTTTTTTATATGGAATTTCTTTTGATTTGCAATATTCGTAGAGTTGCTTTTGACCTTTTACACAAAGCTTTGCTTTAATACTATTCTGTGGATAATAAATTCCCGAATGCACAACTTCGCTGTTGCGGCTGGAGGTTTCCTGCCCAAATTTTTCGTGTTTTTCAATCACCACAACATTATCAAATGATTGACTCAATCTTGCACCAATAGACAAACCAACAACTCCAGCACCTATTACGACAACCTCAAAATCCATTTTTTGCACAAAACTAAAACTTCATTTTATAAAAAAATATGTTTTTTATCAATCATATTTTTTCTATCAAAAAAAATTGTTTATGTATTTTCAAACAGATATTTTTTTAATCATTTTTTTTAACTAAAAAAAAGTGATTATATTTACAACGATAAAAATAAAGATGGGATTTTTGAATTTTTTACATAAAAAAGACAAAGAGAAAACATTTGAACAAGAATTACTCGAAGATATTAAAAACTATAAAAATCAAATTTTCAATCTCGAAACAGAAATTTACAACATCAAAAAATCAGCTTCTGAACTCATCCATAGCACATTAAAAGTCCCTAAAGAATACGAATACGAAGAATTGGAAAAATATCAAGAAATATTGAACCTTGAGGTAAATAAAAATATTCCCGAAGAAGAAAAAAACGAAATTGCAGAACTTTGCACTTCTTATTTGAATCATTTACTGGTAAGACAAAAAAAAATCGATATTTTTGTTCAAAACCGAAACAAACTGATTGAAATGCTGAAAGAAGAAAAAAAAATAAGTAATCAGATAATTAGAGAAGAAAACAAAAGAAAATTCATAATTGATGAACATAAAAAAATGATTCAAAAATTTGGAACAGCAGATATCGACCAGGTTATTGAAAGTTATGAAAAAATGAAACTAATGGAAGATGAACTAAAAAATTTAAGACAAGAGTTAGACAAACAAACCATCTTATCAAAAGAATTAGAAAAATTATACAACAAATACTCAGATTTGTCTGATTTATCATCAGCACAAGTCCTTTTAAAAGAATTAAATAAGTTATTAAAATGAAAACTGAAACAAATCAAATAGAAATTTTTTATAACAAAAAAGAAATCATTTTAACTGACATTGAAGAGGATTTTTATATAAAATTTGAAGATAGAAAAAAAACAAAAGAAATTATCTCGAAATTTTTCACTGATGACTATAATAAACTGTTTATCTATGGAAAAAATCTAAATGAATTGTATTCTAATTTTAAATCTTTGTTTAAATTTGAAGAAGCTGCAGGTGGTCTTGTCTGCAACAATTTCAATGAGTTTTTGGCAATAAAAAACCGAGATGTTTGGCAACTACCAAAAGGCCACGTTGAGGAAATGGAAAACATTTCAGAAGCAGCAATGCGAGAAGTCACAGAAGAGACAGGTATAGACCAACTGACAATAGTAAAAGAACTTCCATCAACCTTCCACATTTTCAAAAAACACGAAAAACTCATTTTAAAAAGAACCTATTGGTTCAAAATGACTTATAGAGGACTCAAACAACCTAAACCGCAAACAGAAGAAGGCATTACAGAAGCAAAATGGATAAACAAAAAAGAAGTTTGGGACTATTTCTCAAATACATACGAAAATCTTAAAAAAATTTTGTCTTACATTTAAAAAACGAATTTTACTTTTCAAATAAGCCATATTTTGAAAATATAGCTTTATTTTACAGATAATACTAAATACCTATTCTAAAACACAAAATTTGAAATTTTCATTAGTTTATTTAGCTTTGGAATCAATTTTAATCACAAAAAAAATAAATTATGAAAAAACTTAGTATTATCATCCTTGTACTACTCACAACATTTCAGATAGGGAATAGCTGTACAAACTTTTTGATTACACCCGGAGCAACAAAAGATGGCTCTACATTAGTCACTTATGCAGCAGATTCTCATCAACTTTTCGGAGCATTATATTTCTTTCCAAGAGCTGATTGGCCTGAAGGTTCAAAACTAGCAATATATGAATGGGATACTGGAAAATATTTAGGCGAAATCGACCAAGTACCTCATACATATCAGGTAGTTGGCAATATGAATGAAAATCAAGTAATTGTTGGCGAAACAACTTATGGAGGATTACCAAATTTACAAGAACAAGACGTTGCAACTATAGATTACGGTTCTCTAATCTATATTTCACTCCAAAGAAGTAGAACTGCACGTGAAGCAATTAAAGTTTTTGCCGATTTGATGGATAAATACGGATATGCAAGCGAAGGTGAATCTTTCTCTATAGCTGACCCCAACGAAGTATGGATTTTTGAAGTTATTGGAAAAGGAAATTTTGAAAAAGGTGCTGTTTGGGTTGCACGCAAAGTTCCTGACGGATACATTTGCGCTCACGCAAACCAAGCTCGTATTACAACTTTTGAATATCAAAAGAAAAATAAATGGGATGATCCAAATGCTACAACATTCAACTCAAAAGACGTTATCACATTTGCACGTAAATATCTCAATTACAAAGGAAAAGACAAAGACTTCAGTTTTTCAGATTTTTATGCACCAGTTAATTTCGAAGGTGCAAGATTTTGCGAAATGAGAGTTTGGTCTTTCTTCAAATCTGTTAATAATGAAATTAAATCAAACAAAGAATATTTCAAATATGCACAAGGTTATATCAAACACGATGACAAATTTATGGACGGAAAACCCAATCCAAACAAATACGCCAGTAACAGGATGCCTTTATGGATAAAACCCGATCACAAACTAACTGTTCACGAAGTTCAAAATTTAATGCGTGACCACTTGGAAGGTACAGAACTCGATATGTCTCAAGATATTGGTGCAGGTCCTTGGCATTGTCCATATCGACCACGTCCATTGACTTGGGATGTTGATTCTGTTGAATATTTCAACGAACGTATAGTTGCAACACAGCAAACAGGCTTCTCATTTGTTGCACAAGCACGTAAATGGTTGCCAAATCCTATAGGTGGAATTTTTTGGTTCAGCGTTGACGATGCTGCCAGCAGTGTATATGTGCCAATGTATATGGGGCTAACAAAAGCTCCAGAAACTTATGCCGAAGGAAACGGTTCTATGATTAAATGGTCTGACAATGCCGCTTTCTGGGTTTTCAACCAAGTTTCTAATTTAGCTTATACAAGATATGATTACATTCATCCTGAAATTGAAGAATTACAACAAAATCTTGAACAAAATTTCATAAAAGAATCACAGGCAATTGACAAAAAAGCTGCAGAATTGTACAAAACAAATCCTGAAAAAGCAACTCAGATGGTTTCCGAATATTCTATCAAAACAGCAAATGACCTTGTTGCTCATTGGACTGATTTCTACCATTATCTGTTTATGAAATACAAAGACTGGAACATTATGAAGTCAAAAGATTACAAACTTCTTGACAACGGTAACGGAAAAGATATTCCACCTATGCCCGATCAACCCGGATTCAGACCAGAATGGTACAAACTAATCATCAAAGAAACAGGCGACAAATTCAAAGTAATTGAAGAATAATTTATAAAATCAAGTTTTCAAAAAAAACATAACAAGCTGATTATCAAATATTCCATATTAAAATAAATATGGAATATTTTTTTTACTCCCCTATTTTTTTCAAAATCAGACTTTTTTGCGAAATTTGCACAAATTTAGAATTTGAATTTCGAATTTTTCATATCAAAACGCATTAGCTCCTCAAAAGAAAATAAGTCTCTTTCTTTTGTATTTATTAAAATTGCTGTTATTGCTTCGGCTCTCAGCTTGATTGTAATGCTTATGTCTGTTGCTATTCTTGACGGTTTCAAACAATCAATAGAAAAAAAACTTACTGGCTTTGCATCTCATATCACTGTTACAAATCATGATGCCAACTATTCTTACCAAGCAAACCCAATTGAAAAAAATGAAGAAATTGAAAACAAAATTCTAAAAATTCAAGGAGTAAAACACATTCAGGCAATAGCAATAAAAGCCGGACTTGTAAAAACAATGAATGACACGTATGGAGTTGTTTTGAAAGGAGTTGGAGCAGACTATGATTGGTCATTCATTGAAGAAAACATTGTCAGAGGAAATCATTTTGTAGTCCCTCAAAAAGAAACAAAACCATTAAAAGATGTTGTTATTTCTGAAGAAATGGCAAAAAAATTCAATGTTGATACAGGAAGTTACATTTATATGTATTTTATAGAAGAACAAACCAGAATGAGAAAATACAAAGTAGTCGGAATTTACAATTCTTCTCTTTCTGAATTCGATAAAATATACATTTATGCTGATATTCACGATATCGAAAGACTCAACAACTGGAACTATAAGGACAAAGAACAATTCACCGGATATGAAATATTAATCAATGATTTTAAAAAATTAGACAAAGTAGCTCTTGATGTAAATAGAAAAGTCGGATTCCGTTTTGATAACAAAGGCAACAAACTCAAAATTTCAACAATAAAAGAACTTTATCCGCAAATTTTTGACTGGCTATCACTATTGAATATGAATGCAGCTGTTTTATTGATAATAATGTTTTTTGTAGCATCCATAAATATGATTACAGCACTACTTATTCTTATTCTGGAACGAACAAATATGATAGGCTTATTAAAAGCAATTGGTTCGACAAACAAGTCTATAAGAAAAATATTTATATTCAACGGATTGATAATACTTTTAAAGGGTTTGATTTGGGGAAATTTAATAACATTTGCAATTATTCTGCTACAGCATTACACACATTTTATCCCACTAAATCCACAAATTTATTATATAAATTACGTACCATTCTCAATCGATATAACAAAAATATTACTCATAAATATTGGAATGATAATCCTCACTTTTCTGGTATTACTTTTGCCGTCTATGTTTATAACGAAAATCGATCCGGTCAAAGCAATAAAATTTAATTAAAATGGTAAAAAGCAATTCTTTATTAAAAAAATTAGTTTACGTAACAGGTATTATAACAATGATAAGCATAATTTCCTATGTTATCTTCAATCTTTTTGTTTATTCAGTACCTCCCGAAGATGATTTTGAGTATTATCAAAAAATGCACAAAAACTATATTATTTATTCTCCCAAAATTCCAGAAAAATTAGATTTTGCAGGAGAAGCAATGCCAATAGACAGATACGATGTTTATAGAAATTTCGACTATGAAATTCTCAAAATTACATATTGGCATTCAGAAACAATCTTGTACATAAAAAGAAAAGCAGCTTTTTTCAAAGTTGTAGAACCAATACTTAAAAAAAATGGAATACCTGACGATTTCAAATATTTGATGGTAAATGAAAGTGGTATGGTAAATGTTACATCTCCCGCTAAAGCAAAAGGATATTGGCAATTTATGAAAAAAACAGCAAAGGAATACGGCTTGGAAGTAAACGACGAAGTTGACGAAAGATACAATCTTGTAAAATCAACAGAAGCAGCTTGTCAGTATCTATTAGATTCATACAGAGTCTTCAAAAACTGGACTCTTGTTGCTGCATCATATAATGCCGGACGTGACAGAATAAAGAAAGAACTTTTGCGCCAAAAAGTAAATTCATTTTACGACCTTAGATTAGTAAGAGAAACAAGCAGATATATATACAGAATCGTAGCATTGAAAACAATTCTTTCAAATCCAAGAGATTACGGATTCAACATTCGAGAAAAAGATTGTTATACTTTTCCAAAAGTAAAAGAACTAAAAGTTGATACAACAATTAACGACTTGATAAATTTTGCCATTGATAATAATACAACATACAAAACGCTAAAAGAACTCAATCCCTGGCTTATTTCAGATAATTTGCCCAATAGCTCAGGAAAAGTTTATTACATTAAAATACCGAAAAAATAATAACTTAAAATTTCACAAAAGTATTTTCCAATCCAAAAAAATCAAATTTATTTGAAAACAAAAAAATGAAACCAATAGTAAGTATAATAATGGGTAGCACATCAGATATGCCAGTGATGGAACAAGCTGCCAAATTTCTTGATGAAATGGAAGTACCATTTGAAATAAACGCACTTTCAGCACATCGCACCCCAAAAAAAGTAGAAAAATTTGCAGCAGAAGCAGCAGAAAGAGGTATAAAAATAATAATTGCAGGAGCAGGTTTAGCAGCACACTTACCGGGAGTAATAGCCGCATCAACAACATTACCCGTAATAGGCATACCAATAAAAGCCACCAATTCGCCCGAAGGACTAGACGCTGTGTTTTCAATTATACAAATGCCTCCCGGAATACCAGTAGCTACAGTTGGCATCAATGCAGCTAAAAATGCAGCAATTATAGCTGTTCAAATACTTGCATTGTCAAATAATGACCTCAATGAAAGATTTATAAATTACAAAAAATCACTTTCTGAAAAAATCATTAAAGCAAACAAAGAATTATCTGAAATAAAATTTAAATTTAAAACAAATTAGCAAAAATTAAACTAAAAAGTCCAAATTATTATTCATTTTTCTGATAACAAAAATATTTGTTTAAAAAACATTATCTTTGCATAAATTTAATTGGCTAATGAGTAATATAGTAGCAATAGTAGGACGCCCCAATGTAGGCAAATCTACACTTTTTAACAGAATGACCGAAACAAGGAAAGCAATTGTTCACGAAATGGAGGGTGTAACAAGAGACCGCCATTACGGGAAATGTATATGGAACGGAATAGAATTTTCAGTAATTGATACAGGAGGCTATGTAGAAAACACAAAAGATGTTTTTGAAAAAGAAATAAAAAAACAAGTATTGCTAGCAATCGAAGAAGCAGACGTAATATATTATATGGTAGATGTTACTGTAGGAGTAACAGAATTGGACAATGTTGTTGCCCAAATGCTTAGAAAACAGGAAAAGCCTGTAATTCTTATCGTCAACAAAGTAGATAACAGCAGTCTGTATATGCAGGCATACGAATTTTACGGACTTGGTTTTGAAACAGTCGAATTTATTTCATCTATAAACGGAAGCGGCACAGGCGATCTTTTAGACAAAACTATACCATTGTTCAAAGACTACGAAGAAAAAGAAGAAAAAGAAAACTTACCTAAATTCGCAATAGTAGGAAGACCCAATGTAGGTAAATCTTCATTTCTAAATGCACTTGTAGGACAAGAAAGAAATATTGTAACGCCAATTGCAGGAACAACAAGAGACACAATCAATACAAGATACAATAAATTCAACAAAGATTTTATAATTATAGATACAGCCGGACTTAGAAAAAAAGCAAAAAAAATGGAAGATGTAGAATTCTTTTCTACTATGAGATCAGTAAGAGCAATAGAATCTGCAGATGTTTGCTTTCTTATGATAGATGCAGAGCAAGGAATAGGCGCTCAGGATATGAGTATTTTCAACCTGATTAAGAAAAATCACAAAGGTCTTGTAATACTTGTTAATAAATGGGATTTGATAGAGAAAGATGATAAAACAATTAAAGAATTCAAATCAAAAATCATCAAAAAAATCGCACCATTTACAGATGTACCGATTTTATTTATCTCAGCCCTAACAAAGCAAAGAATTTATAAAGCCTTAGAAACAGCAGAAGAAATTTTTGAAAACAGAAAAAGAATTTTGAAAACAAATGAACTAAACGAATATATGCTTGAGCATATAAAAAGAACACCACCACCAGCAATAAAAGGCAAGTTTATAAAAATAAAATACATTACACAATTAAGAAGTCAATTCCCCGCATTTGTATTTTTCTGTAACTTTCCAAAATATGTAAAAGAACCATACAAAAGATTTTTGGAAAACAAATTAAGAGAAAAGTATAATTTTACCGGAGTTCCAATCGAAATTTTTATGCGAGCAAAAAATTAAATCAAATGCACAATATTATAAAATACAACGACACAAAAATATCATATTCAGATACAGGCGAAGGATTTCCTATAGTTTTATTACACGGCTATCTAGAATCTTTATTAGTTTGGGAAAATTTTTCAAAAAAACTAGAAACAACAAACAGAGTCATCTCAATAGATTTACCCGGACACGGAAATTCAGAAAGCCAAAGCAATATTCACACAATGAAATACATGGCAGATAGTGTAAATACAGTTCTTGAGCACCTGAATGTTAAAGAATGCTTAATGATAGGACACTCAATGGGAGGCTACGTAACAATGGAATTTTTAAACAATTATCCAGAAAAACTAAAAGCAATATGCTTATTTCACTCAACACCATTTGCAGACAGTGAAGAAAAAAAGCAAGTTAGAAGTCGTCTCATAGAAGCAATAGAAGCAGGAAAACATGTATCCTTAGCCAAAGAACACGTAGAAAAAACATTCGCACCCGAAAATCTTGAAAAATTTGTAGAACAAATAGGCTTTTTAAAAATAATAGCCATAAATACAAAGCCAAATGGAAATATTGCAGCACTAAAAGGAATGAAAGAAAGAAAAGACTTTTCAACACTTTTAGAACAAATAAAAATTCCATCACTTTGGATTTTTGGAAAACACGACAATTTTATAGACATAGACATATTAAAAAAAATCAAATTAAACAATACAAAAGTCTCAATACTAAACAATTCAGGACATCAAGGATACATTGAAGAAGAAGAAAAAAGTTATGAAATAATCAAAGAATTTTTGAACGAAATACAGTAATAAAAAAGGAAAATAAAAATGTTGTTATAAAAAATTTTTTATAAATAAAATATTTTCGTATTTTCGACACGAATTTTGGAGAAATGGCCGAGTGGTCTAAGGCGCACGCCTGGAGAGCGTGTAACCGGTCACAAGTCGGTTCGTGGGTTCGAATCCCACTTTCTCCGCACGAATTTAAAAACAAAAAATACAAACAAATAAAAAAAGGGAAATGAAAAAAGTTTTTGCATTATTAACAGTAATTATGTTATTGTTTCTAGGAGTTAACATTACAAATGCACAAACTCCTCAAGATTCAACTACAACAGAAGTTACAGATACAACAGTAACTGAAAATGTAACAACAAATAATACACAAGATTTGGTTGAAGAAGAAGCAACAGATAAAGAAGTTGGTATTCATGATGTATTAAAAACCAAGTTTATCGAAGGTGGAGCTGGATTTATGGGAGTTATCTTGTTAGTATTTATACTAGGTCTAGCAATTGCATTAGAAAGAATAATATACTTAGTACTTTCACAATCAAATACAGACAAACTGCTAAAAAGAATAGAAGAAACTCTCAACACAGACGGAGTAGAAGCAGCAAAAGAAGTATGTCGCAATACAAGAGGACCTGTTGCAAGTATCTTCTATCAAGGATTAGAAAGATACGACCAAGGTATAGAAGTAGTAGAAAAATCCGTAATTACATACGGAAGTGTTCAGATGGGATTAATGGAAAGAGGACTTACATGGATATCATTATTTATAGCTATTGCACCTATGTTAGGATTTATGGGAACAGTTATAGGTATGATTCAAGCTTTCGACGCTATTGAACAAGCAGGTGATATTTCAGCAGGATTAGTTGCACACGGTATCAAAGTTGCACTTTTGACAACAGTATTCGGGTTGATTGTTGCTATTACTTTGCAAATCTTCTACAACTATATCACATCAAAAATCGATACTATCGTTACAAAAATGGAAGATGCATCAGTAACATTAGTCGATATACTTATCGAATACAATCTTAAAAAATAAAGATAATGGATAGAAATTTAATTATAAAAAGAATTTCACAAGTATTCGGATTTTTAGCAATCATACTTACAGTAGTTCTTGCAATACTATTTTATTTAAATATTTCAAACGAAACAGCATTAGACAATTATATTGATTTATTATTTACATTAACAATAGTAGTTGCAGCGCTAGCTTTATTGTTTGCATTTATTATAGGTCCGATTATCTCAATGGCATCAAATCCCAAAGCAATTACCAAAGCACTAATATCAATAGCAGTATTAGTAGTTATTTTCTTAATTGCTTATGGATTAGCAAGCCCAGATACAAGCAAAATTATGTTACAAATCAAAGTCGATAACTTAGCTCAAAAAGTATTATATACAGAGACTGGACTTTACGCTTTGTACATAATGGCAGGTCTAGCAATACTTGGTGTTATTACAGACAGTGTAAAAAATATACTAAAATTTTAAATTGATTTTCCGGAAGAATTTCTTTCGGAGAATCTTTAAAAAATATTTATATGGCAAGAAGAAAAATTCCGGAAGTAAACGCCGGCTCAATGGCCGATATAGCCTTTTTGTTACTTATTTTCTTTCTGGTTACAACAACTATGGATGTTGATACAGGATTGATCAGAAAATTACCACCTCCTCCGCAAAAAAATGCAGAACCGCCAAAAGTTAAAGAGAGAAACGGGTTTATGGTACTGATCAATAAAGACAATATGTTAGCAATAAAAGGAAATCCGGCCGAAGTAAATGAACTTAGAGTTAGGGTTAAAGAATTTATCGTTAATCCAACAAATGATCCGAATCTTTCTGAACGAGTTACAATACAAGAAAAATTAGATATGGAATTAAACAAACCAAAAGAGAAACAAGACCAGAAGAAGATAAAACAATATAAAGAAATATTGAAAGAATTCGGACCAGATACGTATGTTTCAGCAGGTGTTGTTTCATTACAAAACGACCGAGGGACATACTATGGAAAATATATTCAAGTTCAAAACGAAATAGTAGCTGCTTTCAACGAACTAAGAAATGAATTAGCTCGAAAGAAATGGAACAAAGACTATAAAGATTTGACTAAAGAGCAACAAGAGCTTATTCAAATTATTTATCCTTTATCAATTTCAGAAGCAGAACCAAGAAGTTTAGCTAAACAAAAATAAAGATTATGGCAAAATTCTCAAAAAAATCAAAAGGAGAAGCCCCTGCAGTTTCTACAGCATCATTACCTGATATTATATTTATGCTTCTATTCTTCTTTATGGTTTCTACTACTATGAAAGAAGTTGAATACAAAGTTCAAATCAAAATACCTGAAGCTACAGAAGCCAAAAAAATAGAAGATAAATCATTGGTTAGTTACCTTTATGTTGGAACACCTATAAAATCACTCCAATCTCAATGGGGAACAAAACCAGTTATACAGTTAAACGATAGAATAGCACAATTGAAAGATATACAGCAATGGGTAGAAGAAGAAAGAAGTAAAAGATCAGAATCAGATATACCAAAGATGACTTTCTCTTTGAAAATTGACGAAGAAACAAATATGGGGATAGTAACTGATATAAAACAAGAGCTCAGAAAAGCTCAAGCATTAAAAATAAACTATTCTTCAAGAAAAGTTCAAAATAAATAAAAAAATAGAGGCTTAAGCCTCTATTTTTTTTTCACTGTTGTAGTTCTCAAGCGAGTACTTCCTGATGACGTTTTTCGTGTAGTTGTCTTTACTGGTGTTGTTTTTGTTACTCTTCTAGTTGTACTACTAGTCGTTTTTGGTTTTGACTTTACTTCAGGCTTCTTCTTTACAGTAGTCTTAGTCGTCGTTTTCTTAACAGTTGGTTCTTTCTTTTTAGGTGTACTTGTTACTGTCTTCTTTACAGGTGTTTTTGTTGTTGTTTTCTTAACCCTTGCTTCTTTCTTTACCTCAACTTTTTTCTTTCTTGGTGTACTTGTTACTGTCTTCTTTACCGGTGTCTTTTTCACTGTAGTAGTAGCATTTTTTGCTTTCAATTCTTTCTTTTTTGCTTCCTTTTCTTCTTTTTTCTTTTGTCTTTTAGTTTTCCTAGTAGTTGCTTTTGAAGGTGTCGATACCGTAGTTTTTTGAGTACTAGTTTTCAATTTTCGTACCACCCTTGCTTTAGGGGATTTTTTCTTAGGCGCTTCCTCATTACCAACAAACGTATCTATTATAGTCATAATTCTATCATGATCCATTGCTGTAGAAATTGTTATCTCTTGACCTTTTTCATTCTTTATCGAAAGATCCGTTTTCTTGTTGATAACAATCTGGTGTAACATATCACCAATTTTTGTTAACAATCCGCTACTACTTCCTAAAATAGAAGAAATACCGCTCGCTGGTCCCCCGCTAATATGCCCACCGGTTTGAATAATATCTTCCCCCATTATACCGTTGTGTTTACTGTTATTACTGTAGTATCTTTAGATACTTTTGGATGAATGAATCTCAAGGACATTGTGTGTGCGTATATAGTTATTTACAAAATTACAAAAATAATTTACATTTCAAAATATTTTTGTAATTTTTTTGATAAAAGACTTTTTTTCTTCTTTATTTTTCTGCAGCAATTCCCCAAGAAAAGAAAACTAATTTTAGAAATTTTAATTTGTATAAAAAACTAAAATCAATATTTTTACTAAATTCATAACTCTTCAGTTTTATTTTTTTATTTATTTGGGCGGCCGGGCGGGCTTTCCGCTTGTAGTCCCCTCCTCTCAGGCTACAAAAACAACAGTCCACAAGGATTTTCCCTCACCACTCAAATCTTGTAGCCTGTGTTTTGCACGCCTTCGTCGTCGGGGAGCTATCGCTGCTATCCCTGCCGC
>Ga0114934_10001089_pt1 | contig 17724 bp, 20 predicted proteins | sample 4SBtaG_2_FD_99695 | JGI IMG/M metagenome (GOLD analysis project Ga0114934, IMG submission 99695) | Deep subsurface microbial communities from Kolumbo volcano to uncover new lineages of life (NeLLi) - 4SBTROV10_white metaG | ecosystem: Environmental > Aquatic > Marine > Volcanic ...
ATTAAAGACAAAAGTGAAATAGCACAAGTGGCAACAATCTCCGCAAACTCTGACAAAGAGATAGGAGATATGATAGCAGAAGCCATGGAAAAAGTTGGACAAGACGGTGTTATTACAGTTGAAGAAGCAAAAGGAATTGTGGATGAACTCGATGTTGTTGAGGGAATGCAATTTGATAGAGGGTATTTGAGTCCATATTTCATCACAGACAGTGAAAAAATGATTGCTGAGATAGAAAATCCTTGGATACTTTTAGTAGATAGTAAAATCACATCTCTCAAAGATTTACTTCCAGTACTTGAACAAGTTCAAAAAACTTCTCGTCCACTCCTTATTATAGCTGAGGATGTAGAGGGTGAGGCGCTTTCAACACTTGTTGTCAATAAACTTCGTGGGGTGTTAAACATCTCTGCTGTAAAAGCGCCAGGTTTTGGTGATAGAAGAAAAGCGATGTTGCAAGATATAGCAATATTAACTGCAGGAACTGTTATCTCTGAAGAGACAGGGCATACACTTGAAAGTGTAAATATGGATCTTCTAGGTCAAGCATCTCGTGTTGTTATTGATAAAGATAATAGTGTTATTGTCAATGGTGCAGGGGCTGAAGCAGATGTTCAAAAAAGAATAGCTGAGATTAAAGTTCAAATCGATGCAACCTCTAGTGAGTATGATAAAGAAAAACTTCAAGAAAGACTTGCAAAACTCAGTGGCGGTGTAGCTGTTATCAAAGTCGGTGCAGCAACTGAAACAGAGATGAAAGAGAAAAAAGATAGAGTCGATGATGCTTTGAGTGCAACGAAAGCGGCAGTAGAAGAGGGCATTGTTATCGGTGGTGGAGCAGCTCTTGTTCGTGCTGCTGCAAAAGTCAACTTAGAACTCTCTGGTGATCAAAAAATTGGTGCAGAGATAATTTTAAGAGCTGTAAAAGCACCTGCGAAACAAATAGCTCAAAATGCCGGTTTTGACACAGGTGTGGTTGTAAATGCTATAGAAAATGCAGAGAATGAAAATACAGGTTTTAATGCGGCAACAGGTGAATATGTTGATATGTTTGAAGCTGGGATTATTGATCCATTTAAAGTTGAAAGAGTTGCTCTTACAAATGCAACATCAGTAGCTTCTTTACTTCTTACAACAGAAGCTACCATTTATGAGATTCCTGAGCCACAATCAACGGTCGCAGATCCTGCTGCGGGCGGTGGTATGGGTGGTATGCCACCGATGATGTAGAGTTAAAGATGAAAGTAAATAATTTTACTTTCATCATTTCTACCTTTTCTTTTTAAATTCTTCAGCTATACCCCGCGCACACTAAAAATTTTCTTTCTTCTTCTTTTTGTTTAACATCCCTTTTGCATAAGATTGACATTTAAACATTTCAACAATGAACTTTTGTTATAATCCTTTCATTAAAATATTGAAATTACAGAGAGATAAGAATATGAAAAAAGTAGAACCAATGACACTTTTTGGTTATAATAAACTTCAAGCTGAGGTAAAAGATCTTAAAGAAATCAAGAGACCTGGTGTTGTTAAAGCTATAGAAGAGGCTTTAGAGCATGGAGACTTAAAAGAAAATGCCGAGTATCATGCAGCAAAAGAGCAACAAAAACAGATTGACGGTAGATTGGATGAATTGGCAGACATAATTGGAAATGCTCAAATTGTTGATCCGAGTGAACTAGCACATGCAAAAATTAGTTTTGGTTCAACAGTTGTTATGACGGATATGGATACAGATGAAGCGATAAGCTATACGATTGTCGGCGGTTGTGAGAGCAATCCTGATGTAGGACTCATCTCTTTTAGTTCACCTTTAGCAAAACAACTTTTAGGGAAAGAGGAGGGGGACGAGGTGAAAGTGCGTCTTCCAGGCGGTGAAAAAGAGTATGAAATCGAGGAAGTAAAATATCAGGAGATAATCTTTGAAACTCATTAATGTCGGAATTATTGGAGCAAGCGGTTATACGGGCTTAGAACTGATTAAGATACTTGTAAATCATCCAATATTTCAGATAAGCTATATTGCAACGAGCGAGGGTGGCGTTACTTTAGAAGCGTTGCATCCTTCTATGAAAGATGTCTTTACATGTAATGTAGAAAAAGCTGATACGAAAGAGATAGCAAAACGGTGTGAACTTGTTTTCCTAGCTTTGCCACATCAAGCCTCTATGGGCTTTGCTAAAGGTTTGATTGATAAGGGCGTGAAGATTGTTGACCTTTCTGCTGATTATAGACTTGAGTTAGAAACATACGAAAAGCATTATTGTCCGCATGAAGATAAAGAACATCTCTCTCACGCAGTATATGGACTTCCTGAATTATATAGAGAAGCTATTAAAAAAAGTTCACTTATCGCAAATCCTGGATGTTACCCGACGGCGACAATATTGGCTCTCGCACCGTTTACAAAGTTTATAGATGAAAATTTCCCTATTTTTATAGACGCAAAAAGCGGGGTGAGTGGAGCAGGGAAGAAATGTAGCGAGACAACGCATTTTATTAGTATCAATGAAAATATTTTTCCCTACAAAGTACTCAATCATAGACATGAGCCGGAGATAAAAGAGAAACTTTTCAAACAGAGTAACAAAGAGTTTGATATCAATTTTGTACCGCATCTCATCCCTGCAACAAGAGGAGAAATGATAGATGCATATATGCTTTTAAATGAAGATATAGAGCCGCTGGAAGTTTTAAAAGCGTTTTACAAAGATGAACCATTTGTAAGAATTTTTGAGAAACCTGTAGATATTAAGTCCTGTGCAGGAACAAACTTTTGTGATATATATGCACAGAAAAAGGGAAATAAACTCTATGTAAATAGTGCAGTAGATAATATACTAAGAGGTTCATCTTCTCAAGCAGTCGCAAATGCAAATTTGATGTGTGGATTTGAGGAGAACTTAGCATTACCGATAATTGCCTATGTTCCATGATGCTACTATAAAAGAGGGTGCATTCATCATCTCTGATGCACATTACTCTGTTCTGCATCCAGAACTTTTAGAATTTATAAAAGAGATTCACCTCAAAAAACTCAGACCAACACAGCTTATCCTTATGGGTGATATATTTGATGCACTTTTTGGATACATCCCCTTTACATGTAAGCAGAACCAAGAACTCATTGATCTTTTCAATGCAATTGCACAAGAGATAGAAGTGATATACCTTGAAGGAAATCATGACTTCAACTTGAAACAAATTTTTCCCCACATCAGAGTCGTTCCAATTCAAGAACAGCCCCTTACATGTAAACTAGAAGATGGCAGGGAAGTGGTATTGGCACATGGTGATTTTGATGGAAGTTTTGGCTATAGATTTTACACAAGAGTGATAAGAAATAGATATGTATTATTCTTTTTAAAATATATAGATATCATCTCAAAACATGCTATTTTAAGATATGTAGATAGCCATTTAGCAAAAAAAGATGATTGCAAAGAGTTAAAAGGTTTTATAACTTTTATACAAAAGAGACTTGCGGATACTTATAAGTATACTCTCTTTATAGAAGGACATTATCATCAAAATAAGAAGATAAAATATAATGATTTTTTATATATAAATTTAGCCGCTTTTGCTTGCAATCAAAGATACTTTATTGTAAACTCTATAAAAGAAAATGAGTTATTAAAAGAGAAAGTGTTCTCTAAAGGGATGTAAAGATGAATGACAAGTCGCTTAAAGTCGGCTCTAATGAGATGGAGCTTGTTGATTTTCGTATATTAAGACAAGAACAAGATAAAGTATATGAAGGTATATATGGTGTGAATGTTTCTAAAGTCCGGGAAATAATTCGTGTTCCTGAGCTTACAGAATTACCGGGAACACCTGATTATATAGAAGGTATATTTGATTTAAGGGAAGTCGTTATACCTGTTGTAAGTTTAGCAAAGTGGATGGGAATAGTTGAACCTGATACTGTTGCTCAAACTTCAAGAATTATAATAACAGAGTTCAATAATGTGCTTATTGGCTTTATAGTTCATGAAGCAAAACGAATACGACGCATAAATTGGGGTGACATTGAACCAGCATCATTTGTAAATACATCTTCAAATATAGAAGGAAGTAAAATTACAGGTGTGACTAAAATAGAGGGAGATAGTGTACTCCTTATTTTAGATTTGGAGAGTGTTGTACAGGACTTAGGGCTTTACTCTCCCGATGTAGAGAATGTCCCGGATAATATGGATACATTTTCTGGACTTGCTTTAGTTTTAGATGATAGTAGCACAGCGAGAAAAATTGTAAAAGAGGCTCTTATTAAAATGGGCTTTGATGTTGTTGAAGCAAGAGATGGTCAAGATGGCTTGGAAAAACTTGATGACCTTTATGAGAATTACGGTGAAGATATAGCGCAACACTTAAAATTGATAATCTCAGATGTAGAGATGCCTAAGATGGATGGTTTTCATTTTGCAGCGAATGTAAAAGATGATGGAAGATTTAAAAATATACCGATTGTATTTAATTCATCTATTAGTGATCATTTTAGTGAAGGCAGAGGCAAAGAAGCAGGTGGAGAGGCTTACTTAGTGAAGTTTGAAGCAAGCTCATTTTATAATGAAGTGTCGCGAATTGTTCGTGAACATATGAAGTAGGAGTGTAAATATGGATGAATTTCAAGAAATACTACAAGATTTTTTAGTAGAAGCATTTGAACTTATAGAACAACTAGATCAAGATTTGGTTGAGTTAGAGTCAAATCCTGAGGATTTGGAACTTTTAAATGGTATCTTTAGGGTTGCACATACAGTCAAAGGTGCTTCGTCATTCTTAAACTTTGATGTCCTTACGCATTTAACACATCATATGGAAAATATTTTAAATCAAGCAAGACATGGCGATATTATTATAACTCCAGATATTATGGATGTTATTTTAGAATCAGTGGATTTGATGAAAGCACTTTTAGAAACTATTCGCGACACAAGTAGTGACGGCGGTATAGATGTTTCTGCATGTGTAGCAAGGCTTGATAAAATCAATGGTGGTGATGGCAATGTTGAAACACCTGTAGTTGCAGCAGCCCCTGTTCAAAAAGAAGTAGTAGAAGAAGAACCGGTAGAAGAAGAACCAGATTATGACAATATGGATCCTGATGATGTTGAAGCTGAAATAGCAAGGCTCTTAGAACAAAGACAAGCTGAAGATAGGGCAAAACGGGAAGCTAAAATTGCAGCAGGAGAGAGTGTTTTAACGCCACCGTCTGAAGAAGAAGTTAAGAAGAGTGAAGAGCAACCTCAAAAAAAAGCTGAGCCTGAGAAAAAGCCAGCACCGGCTCCAAAACCGGCTCCTGTAGAAAATAAACGGCCAGCAAGAAAAGCAGAACCTCAAAAAGGTGCAAAAGCAGCAGCCCCAGCGAAAAAATCACCAGCAACAGTTGAGCAAACGATTCGTGTAGATGTAAAAAGACTTGATCATCTCATGAATTTGATTGGTGAGCTTGTTCTTGCAAAAAATAGACTTATTAAAATTAATGATGATGTTGAAGAGAGATATGAAGGAGAAGAGTTTCTAGAAGAGCTCAATCAAGTCGTGTCTATCGTCTCTTTAGTAACAACAGACTTACAAATAGCTGTTATGAAAACAAGAATGTTACCTGTTGGAAAAGTATTCAATAAATTTCCAAGAATGATTCGTGATTTGTCTCGAGAACTTAATAAACAGATAGATTTACAAATAAGTGGCGAAGATACAGAACTTGACAAATCAATTGTTGAGGAGATTGGTGATCCTCTTGTGCATATCATTAGAAACTCTTGTGATCATGGTATAGAAATACCTAAAGATAGGCTTGCAGCTGGAAAGCCTGAGCTTGGTACTATAAAACTTAAAGCATATAATGAAGGAAATCAAATCGTTATCCAAATTGATGATGATGGAAAAGGACTTGATGCTAACATGCTCAAATCGAAGTCTCTTGATAAAGGACTTATAACCGAAAAAGAAGCAGATAGCATGAGCGATAAAGAGGCTTTTGAACTTATCTTTAAACCAGGTTTCTCTACTGCAGCAGCTGTGACAAATGTTTCAGGTCGTGGTGTCGGTATGGATGTTGTAAAAACAAATATTGAAAAACTCAATGGTATTATTGATATTTCAAGCGAGCTCGGTGTTGGTACCTCTATGAAATTGAAAATACCGTTAACACTTGCAATTATTCAAGCTCTTTTAGTCGGTGTTCAAGAAGAACATTATGCTATTCCTTTAGCATCAGTTCTAGAGACTGTTAGAATCTCAAAAGATGAAATTTACTCTGTTGAGGGTCGTTCGGTTATGCGACTTCGTGATGATGTTCTCTCTCTGGTACATATTGGAGATATATTTGAAGTGGAATGCATTTTAGATGCAAGTGAGCATGCCTATGTTGTTGTCCTTGGTTTAGGTACAAGTAAACTCGGACTTATTGTTGATTCACTTATTGGACAAGAGGAGATAGTTATTAAATCTCTTGGAGAGTATCTCAAAGGTATTGATGGAATTGCAGGTGCTACAATACGAGGGGATGGTGGTGTAACACTTATTGTAGATGTTGTAGCTATTATGCAAATGGCAAGAGATGTGAAGTCAACAATAGGAAAAGAGATAGAAACAACAGCAGTATCAAATGAAAAAACACAAGCAAGTGATTATACGGTTATGATAGTGGATGACTCAAAAACAGACAGATTGATTATGCATAAAGCACTTGCTCCACTCGGCGTGACGACTATAGAAGCAAGTGACGGTCAAGAGGCTCTTAATATACTTAAATCCGGTGATTATAATTTTGATGCAATGCTTATTGATATAGAGATGCCGAGAATGGATGGCTACTCTTTAGCAGGTGAGATTAAAAAATATAACCGTTACAAAAATTTACCGCTCATTGCCGTGACATCAAGAGCAGGGAAATCTGATCGTATGAGAGGTGTTGAGTCCGGCATGGTTGAATATATTACAAAACCATATTCTGCTGACTACTTATCAAGTGTAGTTCAAAGAAATGTTAACTTTAAATCGGAGTTTTTATAATGAGTGATAAATTAAAACAAGTTATTAGCAAGCAATCAAGACAACAAAATGTTGAAACTTTAGATCAGTCCGATGATATAGTACAGTTAGTTGGATTTATTATAGGCAATGAAGAGTATGCGGTGCCTATTTTAACAATTCAGGAAATCATCAAACCTTTTTCATGGACAAGAGTCCCTCAGGTTCCTCCATATGTTTTAGGTGTTTTTAATCTTCGTGGAGCAGTTATTCCTTTGATAGATTTAAGGCTTAAATTTGGTCTGCAACCAAAAAAACATAGTGATGAAACACGTTTTATCGTTATGAAGTATGGTGATGATGTTGCTGGTTTTGTCATTGACAGATTAACGATGGCGATAAGAATTAAAAAAGAAAATATAGGACCTGCTCCAGATACTGTAAATGCTGAAGATAGTGTAATTGACGGTGTTGGAAAACAGGCTGATAAAATTATCACTATTTTAAAAGTAGATAAATTATTGTTAAGAGATTTTTAGTTACTACTAAGAATGGAACTTTTTAAACTCTCTATTACTAGACTAGACTCTAAGCTCACAATAAACCTCTTTGGTGAGCTTACGGTCCATACTATTTCATCCAATGTAGATATTATTAGCACTATTCAACTTGATACAATTAAACATGTAGAGCTGAATTTAGCAGAGTTGGGCTTTGCAGATACTGCAGGTGCTCTATTTATAAATAATTTTTTAAAGAAACTTGAACTGCACAATATAGAGTATACGATTATCAATGACACTATTAGTTTTAAAAATACGATAGAATTGGTAAGAAAATATAAACAAACGAAAAATTCTGAACATGGAGATAGAGGAGAGCGTTATGCTCTTTTTATTGACTCTTTAGTAGCTTCTTTTCTCTCCACCTTATCTTTCATCGGATTAGTTTTTCTCTCATTTTCAAGATATTTTGTTTCAATAAAACTAGTACGTTTAAAAGAAATAGCATTTGAGATAAATGAGAGTGGTATTAAAGCACTCTCTATTATTATGATTACCAGCTTTTTAATAGGGTTGGTTGTCGCTTACCAGTCTGCATATCAACTAAAACTCTATGGTGCAAACATTTATATAGTCGATATGTTGGGACTCTCAATATTAAGAGAACTCTCTCCTCTTATAACGGCGATAGTTATAGCGGGTCGCAGCGGTTCTGCTTTTACGGCTCAAATCGGTGCAATGAAGATAACAGAAGAGCTTGACGCAATGAAAACAATGGGATTTGACCCCACATTTTTTCTTGTTTTGCCTAAAATTATTGCCTTAATGATAATTATGCCGATACTGATTTTTATTTCAGATGTGATGGGAGTTATTGGCGGAATGATTATTGCAAATATTGATTTGAATATCAGTATGACGCTTTTTTTAGAGAGATTCAGTGATGTTATTGCCGTAAAACATTTTATTGTAGGGATTGTGAAGGGGCCTTTTTTTGCATTTTTGATTGCAGCTATAGGGATATATAGGGGAATGGTTGTGAAAAATGATACCCAAAGTATCGGTATCAATACAACAAAAAGTGTTGTAGAATCAATCTTTATGGTTATAGTATGTGATGCAATATTCTCAATAGCTTTTACAAACTTAGGAATATAGATGAAAAATATTATAACTGTCAATAATCTCAAAACTGCTTTTGGTGAGAAAATAGTTCATGATGGCTTGAACTTGAGTATAAATAGTGGTGAGATATATGGTTTACTCGGACCTAGCGGATGTGGGAAAAGTACACTTTTAAAAGAGATGGTTATGCTTGAAAACTCTTATGAGGGGAGTATCAATATGCTTGGACTAAAACTTGAAAATATATCACAGGCAGATGCTCAAAGTTTAAGAAAAAAGTGGGGTGTTCTGTTTCAAGCAGGTGCACTTTTTTCTTCACTTACTCTTGCCCAAAACATTGAACTTCCTCTAAAAGAGTATACTAATTTAACACAAAAAATTATAGATGATATAGTTGATTTTAAAATTAGTATCGTTGGACTAAAAAAGAGTGACAGCAATTTATATCCATCACAACTCAGTGGCGGTATGAAAAAAAAGGCAGGTTTAGCTCGAGCACTGGCAATGGATCCAAAACTTCTTTTTTTAGATGAACCGACAAGCGGGCTCGATCCTATATCTGCAAGAGAGTTTGATACGCTCATTCTAAAACTGCGTGATCTTTTAGGGCTTACTATTGTGATGGTCTCACATGATTTACGCTCTATGGATGATACGCTTGATAGATGTGCTATAATTGATAATAAAAAAATAGTCTACGAGGGTACTCTTGATGGTGTAAAAGAGATAGAAAATGATTTTATAAAAACATTTTTTAAAATGTAAGAAGGAACTGAAGAATGAATAATAGAGTGAATTATGGTGTAGTTGGTTTTTTAGTGCTTATAGGCTTTGTTCTTATGTTTGCATTTGGATATTGGCTACTAAGACCAGCTTCAAGTGAAGATACTACAAATTATCTTATCTATTTTGATGAGTCAGTTTTAGGTTTGAACTTAGATGCCCCCGTAAAATATAGGGGTATTAATGTTGGGAAAGTAACGAGAATTCGTATAAATCCAAAGAACTCTGAGCAAGTTGAGATAAAAGCGACAATACTGAAGTCCACACCTATAAAGAGAAGTACGGTTGCAAAGCTAACAGCTCAAGGAGTTACAGGTTTAAGCTATATCAACTTGAGTCTAGGAGATAAAAATGACACTCCTTTAGTTGCCAAAAAAGGCGAGGAGTTTCCGGTAATAAAAACGCGTCCCTCTTTTTTTGAAAATTTTGAAAAATCATTTGGCACAGTATCCTCCCAACTTTCTCGTACATTGAGTCAAACACAGCAACTCTTAAATGAAGAGAATCAACAACAAGTAGCAGAATTACTAAAAAATAGCGCAGTTATGTTTGAAAAGATTGACAAACTTTTAGATGAGACAACGATACAACATATTCAAAACAGTATGAAAAATTTGGATGGTATTACGCAAAGAACCGATACTTTATTACCACATGTAGATGCTTTTGTAGATAGAAGTATTGGATTTGAAGATAATATTTCCAGTTCATTCAGTTCAATTATGAATAGTTATTTAAATATTAAAGGTTCAATGGCAGATATCAATAAATCAATCGCTAGCGGAGCCTCAAATATCAAGGAAATAACATCTGATGTGACGCCAATAGTAAGTGATACATTGACGCAGATGCATGATGTACTAATAAATATTGAAAAAAATCTTGATGAATATAGTAGAAGCCCAAGTGATATATTTTTTAAAAAAGAGGAGCAAAAAAAAGCTCCAGGGGAGAAGTAGTATGAAAGTTGTTTTAAGCCTTATATTTTCACTTTTCTTATTAGGGTGCAGTAGAACTGTTCCCCCAAAAGTTGAGTATAAAATAAATTCACATGGAGCCAAAAGTATAGTTTCATCAAAAAGTTGTAGCGATGAAACATTGAGAGTTGTGCAGGCTTTTACTCCAAAATATCTTATGACAACTGATATGAATTATGTCTTGGGGAAGAATGAACAGTATATTTATACGCAATCTAAGTGGGTTGAAACACCAGCGACTATTATCACCGATGAGCTGCAAAAAGTTTTAAGAGAGAGCAAAATATTTAAACAGGTAACAAGTTTCAAATCCAGAGGGAAATATACATTTGTTTTAGAGACAAATGTAGAGGATTTTATGCAATATTACTCACAGGATGAAACAAAATCTTTTGTAAAAGTGATTATCAGCCTAAGCATGATAGATGCAAAAACAGATGAAACTATGACTTCGCAAAGATTTCAGAGTCGCAAGAGTGTTCAAGAGTTAAATGCTAAGGGTGGTGTGATAGCACTTCAAAAAGCTTTCAATGAAGTTTTAAATAAAAGTGTACTTTTTGTGCAAAAGAGTTGTCAATGATACAAGAGAAAGAATATATGCTTAGAAGAGAGCTGTTTGCTCAAAAAATGGCTCAATTTTCTGTAGCAATTATTGGCAGTAGTAGCACTCAAACACGCTCTAACGATACAGAATATCCTTTTAGACAAGATAGTAATTTGTACTATTTGTGTGGATTTAAAGAGGAAAATGCCTCTTTAGTTTTTGTAAAAAAGAGGAAAAAAACAGAGGTCTATATGTTTGTTCAAAAGAAGGATAAACGCTTGGAACTTTGGACTGGAAGTCGTCTTGGTATTGCAAAAGCAAAAGAAAAGTTTCATGTTGATGATGTATTTTGTAGTGATGCATTTGATACTAAAATAAAAGAGTGGATAAGCGCAAAAGGGGTACTCTATTATGATTTTAATCAAAGCGATACAAGAGTAAAAAAGCTAGTGAAGCATTTTCTTACATGTAAGAATATTGCTCCTATTATTGGGAAGATGCGTTTGATAAAATCAGATGCAGAAATTCAACTGATAAAAAAGGCAATAGCAATAACAAAAGAGGCACATCATAAAGCCATGACGCTCTCAGGAAAGTTAGACTTTGAATATGAGCTTCAAGCGGAAATAGAGTATGCTTTTAAAAAAAATGGTGCCTATAGTGATGCTTACACCTCTATAGTTGCTTGCGGAAATAGTGCAAATACTTTGCATTATGTGAATAATGATAAGAAACTAGTAAAAGGGGAACTTATCCTTATTGATGCGGGATGTGAGTATGAGTATTATGCAAGTGACATAACGCGAACTATCCCTGTGAGCGGAAGATATAGTGATGCTCAAAAAGAGTTGTATGATATGGTCTTGGATGTGCAACTGAAAATTATTGAGATGATACAGCCAGGTATATTAAGAAGCAAGCTTCATCAAGCTTCAGAGAAACTTCTTTGTGAAGGGATGGTGAAACTTGGAATATTAAAAGGTGATGTAAAAAAACTTTTAAAAAAAGCCAAACATAAAAAATACTACCCACATGGAATAGGGCATTGGATGGGATTGGATGTCCATGATGCTTCTCCATATAAAGATAAAAAAAACAAAGAGATAAAACTTCAAGAGGGAATGGTTCTCACCATAGAACCTGCAATCTACTGTAAGAAAGATGATACTAAAATCCCAAAAAAATTTCGTGGAATAGGAATAAGAATAGAAGATGACATTCTCGTTACAAAAGAGGGGTATGAAAATCTATCGGCATCTATAGCAAAAACGACTCAAGAGATAGAGAATCTTTCTTAGTTATAAGAGTATGACCAGCCTGTTAAATTGTTCACTTTTGCTTCATCAAACTTATCTGAATCTGCTAAAAAATCCATAACAAACATTGGTACATGAGCGATTGAAGTAACATCCTCTCTTTTTACCAACAGTAAAGGCATAGGTGTATCTTGTGCACTTTGACTAAATCCTACAGGCATAAGCTGACTCAATAGTTCAGCAGGTTCACCAATACTGTTCTCTTGACGAAATTTATCTAAGACAGCTTTTTGTACATCTTGAGGCAAATTATCTGAAGTATTTAAAAAAAGGGTAAAATGTATCGGCGTATCCTTAAAATGTTCAGGTGCAGCTGTTGCCATGATAATATACTCTACATTTTCAAGGTGTTTATATATCGCATCAACTGTGAAATATTGTTCAGTTTTTATCGCTTTTGCTTCCAACTTGTAAGTTCCTTGGTCATTTTTAGGTGGCATTTTAACATATTATTAACAATTTTATTTCAAAGAACGATGCAAGTTTTATAAAGCAATAATAGTTCGGACTCTTAACATCCAGACACAATATACTACACCAGAAAAAAATTGATTCTTTACATAGTGATGGCACTATGGAATTTTCAGTTACGATAACCCATGAAATGGAAATACTGCCAATAATTAAATATTGGATACCTCATATTTATGTTATAGAGCCTGAGTGGGTCAAAGAGATTATCCAAGAGGATTTAGAAGAATATGAAAAATATCTCGTAATTATAAGAAATTAATGAATAAAACAGTTAATCAAATCATTTTATGATATGATTATGGCATTTAAACATATCATAGGGTAAAAAATGACTAATACAAAGAGATGGATATGGCAGCAAACTCATTATCCTCATTTTACATATGACAAAGGTAAACTTGAATCTACTCTTTTGGAGATAAAATATCAACAAGGTTTACTTGATGGTATTTATAAAAATATTAATAAATCTGATTTAGATGTTGCAAAGGTAGAAATCTTAACAACAGAAGCAGTAGATACTTCTGCAATAGAGGGGGAAGTTCTCAGTAGAGATAGCGTGCGTTCTTCAATTGCTAAAAAATTAGGAATCACCCTAGAAAAAGACTCTTCTAGTACACAAACAGATGGATTAGTAGATCTCCTTTTAGATGCCACACTTTTCTATAAAAAAGAGTTTACTCTTGAAAGGTTATTTGGTTGGCATAATGCACTTTTTCCAACTGGTTACAATAGTGTCTATAAAATTAATGTAGCAAAGTTTAGAGGAGAAGAGGATATGCAAGTAGTCTCCGGTCCAATTGGAAAAGAAAAAGTTCATTATGTAGCACCACCAAGAGATATACTTGAGAATGAAATGAGTAGATTTCTAAAATGGATAAATGATGATAATGACTCTTCCATCATCAAAGCGGCAATAGCACATTTATGGTTTGTCATAATTCATCCAATGGATGATGGTAATGGAAGAATTGCAAGAGCATTAACAGATATGCTCTTAGCAAGAGAGTCTAAGCAAATATATAAAATGTATTCTATGTCTCATGCTATTAAAAATGATAAAAAGGGCTATTATGATGTATTGGAACAAACTACAAGTGGTAGTACAGATATAACTTTATGGCTTGAATGGTTTTTACAAACTCTTTTATCTGCACTGTATAATTCCAAAAATAGTGTCAATTTCATCTTAGAAAAAACAAATTTTTGGGATCTGCATAGAGAGACAGTTCTTAATGAGCGTCAAATCAAAGTGTTAAATAAATTACTTGACACAGGAGTAGGGAACTTTCAAGGTGGTATGAATACTCGTAAATATGCATCTATGACAAAGGTAAGTAAGCCTACTGCAAGCAGAGAACTTAAAGATTTAGTTCAGAAGTCTTGTCTCATCCAAATGCCTGAAACTGCTGGTAGAAATATTAGCTATGAGATTAGAATTGAATAGTAACTATTAAAGCCATAAAATTAAGATAAAGATGTTATGAGTTCAATGTAAAAAGTAAATAATTTTATTTACTTTAGTCCCTTTTTGTAGTGTATCCGAGGTATTAACTTGTCGTTTGTTGACTCTCTATTGAAGTTTAATATTATTTGAGGCATAATCCAACTCCAAGTTAGAAAAAGTCGTACCACTTAGGTGAAAATATTAGATAGGTCAAAGAGATTGTTAAAGAGGAGTTAGAAGAATATCTATTTTACAGAAATTTTTAGCAGAAGGAAAAAAATGAACAATCCATTTGAATCAGGGCATATTAAAAATTATATTCTTTTATACGCAAGCGTCGTTGTTATTATGATTTTGTTTTTTATAGCAGCGACACTTTTTAGAGATAATAGTTCTGTAAAGACAAAAGTTTTTAAAACAGAGACGAAAGAAGCTCAAAAAACAGATAAAATAGAGCGAGGGGAAGCATCGAGGCCAAAGTCTAAATTTAAACTTCTTGATAAAGCCTATTAGTTAGGGAAATAGTAAGTACCTACTCAATATAAAAACCCAAAGAGCCAGAGTGGTATTTTATTGCCAAATCCAACTTCAATATTGTCAGCTACCACAAAACTATTTTCTATATCTTTAATCTGTGAAAATTTTTTATCTTTGCCACCGATCTCAAAAGTATATTTGCTATCTACGAGAAAATCACCTTTTTTGGGATAAAAGAGTGTGTGATTTACCCTTATTTGTGAAGCAAAAAAGAGTTCCATTTGCGTTCCAAGCTCCTGGGTATCACAATAATAAGCACTTAAGTTTGTATTATTTAGATACAGTTTGCTAGGTTTTGAAAAGATAGTATCACCTTTTGCTTTTGCTTTAAGCGCATAAAAAATATTTCCCAAAGAGAGATACTCTATATTGTATCATAATGTTGTTTAGAATATACAAAATTAAGGAAAAACTTCTTGATAAAGCCTATTAATAATTACTCTTTGGTAACTATATAAAGCTGTTCATGTTTTAATTTTTTGAGTATATTCATAACAGTGACAAAGTCTTGAAATCGTGACTCTTTATCGCTTCTTAATATGACACTTTGATCTTTTGGGATATTAGAGAGCTTTGCTTCAAGTATTTTGGCATTTACCTTCTCTTTTTCCAAGTAGATTTCGCCATCTTTTTTTACATAGATATTTATCTCTTTTTTCTCGCTCTCTTTTTTCTGTGCAGATTTTGCTTTTGGAAGTTCTACAGGAATGATGCCTTGTTTTATAAAAGTGGCAGTTGTTAAAACCATAACCAAAAGCACAAGCATGATATCTATAAAAGGGATAACATTTATAGCGTCAAATCTTTTATGATGTTTTTTATGACATTTTGCCATCTTTAGTTTTTATCCTCATGTATTATGTCATATTCTGTCAATAATTTTTCTGCTTTTCTGAGTGCTATCGTATATGTTATGATTGCAGGGATTGCCACAAACAGACCTGCTGCAGTTGCTTTGAGCGCCATAGCGAGACCTGTCATAATTTTTTTTGCATCAACGGCACCTAAATCTCCTAAGGTGTAAAATGTGAGCATGATTCCAAGAACAGTTCCAAGCAGACCAACATAGGGTGCATTTGCCCCAATTGCACTAATAATACTTAAATTGTCTGTTAAATCAATATCAAGTTTATCTCTATTTGTATACTCATTGATACGAATAGTTTTGTAAAATATCATGCGTTCTATAAAAAGCCACAAAGTGACGATACTCATAAGTAATAGAATCCCCATAATTCCATAATCAAGTGCATCTTCTGCATAAGAGAGATAATTTTCCATATTAGTTTTTTTCCTTAAAGTTTAGTTTTACGGTTGTTCCGATATCTACTTGAGACTCAAAATGAAGTCCGATATTGTGCATATCACAAAATCTTTTTACCATGCTCAAACCTATACCAAATCCTTGCATATTTTTATTGCTTTGATAGTAGGTATCAAAAATCTTTAAGAGTTCAACCTCTTTCATCCCACACCCATAATCTTTGATACTCAGAATATTGTCTTGAAGAGTGATATCAATCTGTTTTTTCGTTGTCGAGTATTTTACACCATTTTGGATAATGTTGTCAACGACTTTGGCAACTCCAATTTTATCATTCACTATTTTGGTTGATTCCAACTGTGTAACAAACTCCACTTGAGGATAAAATGAGGAAAAAAAGTCAACTCTTTTTTGTAAAAGTTCATCAAGATGAAACGCCTCTTTTATATCTTTTTCTGATTGCACTTTTATCATATAATCGAGTTCATTATATCTTTCCTGAAGCATTTCGCAGGCAGTTTCTATTCTTTGCAATCTTTTTAAAGATTTTGTATCGATCAAATTTTTTTTGAGCATTTGAGCATTTGTATTGATTGTACTTACAGGAAGGTTGAGTTCATGGAGTGTCTCTTTTGAGAGCTGTTGTAAATTTGTAACATATTCACTTAAGGGATCAATCGAGAGTTTTGAAATAAAAACAGCACTTAAGAGTACAAAAGAGAGCATGACACTTGCAAGTAAAAAAATGTTTTGAGTTTGAATAATAACGAGAAAATAGTATAAAATTGTCAAAAAAGTTGTGACAGTCAGTGTATAGTAGATAAGAATGTTAAGACGAAGGCTACGAAACAAGTTTATACCCCACGCCTCGTATATTTTGAATTTCTAGTTCAGGAAGTAGTTGTTTAAGTCTGTTAATATAGACACGAACAGCACCATCACTGCTGCTTTTGGAGCGAGTCCATAGCTCCTCTATGATTAAATCCTTTGGAACGGTATTGTTTACATGTAATGTGAGGAGAAGCAGAAGTTCATACTCCTTTTTTGATAAGTCAAGCTCTTTACCCTTGTAGAGAAAACTTTGATGTATTTCATCGTGACAGAGGGCATTAATACATTTGTTTTTATGCTTTTTAATACGTTTGATAAGTGCATTGATACGAAGCAAAAGTTCATCCGTATCAAACGGCTTTGTAATATAGTCGTCGCCGCCACTTAAAAAACCTTTTTCCAGCATCCCTTTTTCTTTATGAGATGTTAGAAAAATAGTAGGTGTTTCATCGTCAGCTTCTCTAAGCTCTTTTAAAAGGGTAATCCCATCTATGAGTGGGACATTAATGTCAAAGATATATATATCAAATTTTCCCTCAAAGGTGGCATCTAAAGCACTTTGTCCATTTGTTACATGCAAAACTTCAAAGTCAGATTCTTCAAGCAAATCAACTAAACTCTCGCCGAGTAAAATATCATCTTCAAGGAGTAATATTTTATTCGACACTCTCGATAGCCCACTTTATAGTTTTTCCGGCATACATCGGTACAACACCTGCATAGTTTTCAGGTACCATAAACGGTCGCTTTTCTAAAACAACCTCTTTAAATTCGGGACATATTCCATAGATATTTTGCGCATTATCACTTACAAATGCTTGAAGATTGTCTAGCTTATCATGTTTATCAAATACTTCACATAAAAGTTGTAGAGCGATTGGTGCAGTGAAGACTCCCGCTGCACATCCAGCTGCCTCTTTTTTATGCTGAGGATGTGGG
>Ga0114934_10001090_pt1 | contig 17714 bp, 15 predicted proteins | sample 4SBtaG_2_FD_99695 | JGI IMG/M metagenome (GOLD analysis project Ga0114934, IMG submission 99695) | Deep subsurface microbial communities from Kolumbo volcano to uncover new lineages of life (NeLLi) - 4SBTROV10_white metaG | ecosystem: Environmental > Aquatic > Marine > Volcanic ...
CCTGCTCCCCTACCCCCCTGCGCTTTTTCTCCTGTCATTCCGGCTTGCCCGGAATTGGGGTGCCTCCGTAGCGGCTCTTGCTTGCGTCAGTCCTGAGCGTGTCGAAGGAGCAAGGGCCGGAAACCCCGGCCGATTCGAGTATCGGCCGCTACATGCCGTCATTCCGGCAAGCGAAGCGCGTCCGGAATCGGTTCTTATAGGCGTGAGACGTGAGGGGTTTTGCTTCTAACTTCTAACCTCTCACTTCTAACTTTTACCGAAATACGGCCCGCAGATCGCCCTCTGATAGTGTAAATGACCTTTTTTCCCCTTTGGACGGGTATGATTTCCGGAGTCATCTAATCCTCTAGTCATGGTCTGTTGGTTTTTAATTCGCAGTCCGACATCCGAAGTCGTCTCTTTGTCCCTCCGCCCCTTGACAAAGGGGAAGCTGCCTCCTAAGATAAGGAAGTGGACCAAAGTGGACCAAAGTGGACCTTTGCTAAAAGGCCCGCGGCCACGCTGTTTCAGGGAGGGTAGCAATGTTCAGAGGCGGAGCCGACGCGAAAATCGACGCGAAGGGACGCCTAAAGGTTCCCACCAAGTTCAGGGAACCCCTGCTCTCAAACTTCGGTCCCGACGTTTTTCTCACCTCCTTCGGTCCTCCCTCCATGAGAATCTACCCGATTTCCGAATGGATAAAAATAGAGAAGGCTTTGAGGTCGGGTTACTGGGGAGACGACCCCCGGGTTTCCCATTTCCTGCGCACCGTCGCCGTTCACGGCGACGAGCAGTCCGTCGACAGCCAGGGAAGACTCTTCATCCACAAACGGTTGCGGAAGCACACGAGGATGGAGGGAGAGGTTGTGGTGCTCGGTCACCCGACGAACCTTCTCGAGGTGTGGAACGAGAAGCTCCTCGAGGAGGTAGAAGCCGGGGAGCCGCTCAACGAGGAGACGATTCGTTTCGTCTCGGGCGTTATCCGGGAGGCAATGGATGAAGACGGAAAACCTCCACGTCCCGGTGATGGTCCGGGAAGTGGTGGAGGGCCTCGAAACAAAGCTTGAGGGGTGGTTCGTGGACTGTACGCTGGGAATGGGCGGTCACAGCCTGGCTTTGCTCGAATCCAACTCCGGGGCAAGCGTTCTGGGGATCGACAGGGACAACGAGGCGCTCGCAATCGCCCAGGCAAGGCTTTCGGCTTTCGGAGGGAGATTCATGGCCGTCCATGCCGACTTCAAGGAGGTCGAAAGGTGGAGTGACGCGCTTCCGGAAGCCCCCGTTGGAATACTTGCCGATCTCGGTTTGAGCACCTATCAGCTCAAGGCCGGGCGGGGGTTCAGTTTTTCGGACGATTCGTCACTTGACATGAGGATGGACATCGGGGTCGGGCAACCGGCCTCGGAGTTTCTCTCCGGCGCGAGCGAAGAACGGTTGAAAGAAGTGCTCTGGAAGTATGGCGAGGAGCCGCACGCGAGGCGCATCGCCGCGGCGATTTGCGCCGCCCGCTCGGAGGCTCCGATAAAGGACGCGGCGACTCTCGCTTCCATCGTCGCGGGAGTGGTGCCTAAGAAACCGGGCAGGAGGTTGCACCCGGCGACGCGAACCTTCCAGGCGCTGAGAATCTTCGTGAACCGGGAGCTTGAAGGCCTGGGAACGTTCATCAGGATGGCGGTCGACGCTCTCAGGCCCGGCGGGAGAATCGCAGTTCTGGCGTACCACTCGCTGGAGGACAGGATAGTGAAGCGGACCTTTCGTGAACTCTGCAACGGGTGCACCTGCCCTCCGGAACTGCCAGTCTGCGTATGTGGGAAGGAGCCGAGTCTCCGCCTCGTCTTCCGCGGGGCGGGCAGGCCGTCCACGGAAGAAGTAAAGAGAAACCCGGCTTCGCGAAGCGCCCGTTTAAGAGTGGGAGAGAAGCTTTGAAGGCCCGCGCGATAAGAAACCTGCCAATCAGACAACCGGACCACCGGGGCTTCTCGGAGGGCGGCAGGCTGATTCTCTTTCTCCTGGGCCTCGCCCTTCCCTTCCTGCTCTACGTTCATTTCTCTTCCTTAAAAATCAAGGGCGAATACAAAATGAGCAGCCTCGTGTATCAGCGGAACAGACTCAGGCGGAAGCATGAGAAGCTCCTCCTCGAACGAGAGTCGCTCCTCAATCCGCGGAAGACCCTGGAAGTGGCCGCGAAGAAACTAAATATGGTCGATGAAGGTCCACCGCTTGTCATGGACGAGGATCCATTTTCCGCACGGGATAGCGCGAAGGGGGGCGACCGGTGAAGGATTCAGTTCGTATTGGCCGCGTCCGAATTGTAATCGGCCTCATCGTCTTCCTGGCGCTGGTGATATCGGCGCGCCTGGTATACCTGCAGGCGGAGCGCGGGACTTACTACTCCACGTTGGCCCGAAGGCAGGCCAGGGAGCAGATAGAGGTGCGGCTGCCGCGGGCGGCGCTCCTCGACCGCAACGGTATCACGTTGGCGGCCAGCGTGATGGGACCCTCTCTCTACACCTTTGATCCGCAGGAGATAGGAGACAAGAAAGGTTTGGCGAAGGAAATCTCTTCGATGAGCGGCGCTAAGTGGCGGCCGATGCTCAAGGAAATGCGAACGAGGACCCGCTTCACCTGGCTCGTCAGGCAACTGCCCTTCAATCTCTATCCCGAGGCGGAGAAACTCTGCGAACGATTCCCGGGGGTTAAGCTGATGGACGAACCGGTTCGCTACTACCCCAACGGAAAACTCGCTGCCAACCTCCTTGGCTGTATGGGAGTAGACGGGGGACTCTCCGGTCTCGAATACCAGTGGGACAAGCAGCTCAAGGGCGGAGAACGCAAGTTCATCGTCGCCCGTGACGCGGTAAAAACAAGGCTCATACCGACGGACCTTATTCCGGTCGTCGCCCCGAAGCCGCGGTCGGTCTACCTGACGATTGACGTGGCGATTCAAAGCAGGGCCGAATCGGTGCTGGATGAGAGCGTTTCGCACTATGGAGCGAAGGACGGCGTCGCTATTGTAATGGACTGCCGGAACGGCGACATCCTAGCAATGGCGGTCAGACCCACCTTCGATCCCAACCGGCCCCTGAACTACCCCTCCTCCTCCTGGAGGAACCGGGCCGTAACAGACTCCTTTCCACCGGGAAGCACGATGAAAATCGTAACTCTGGCGTCGGCCATCGATTCAGGCATTTTTACCGCCCGCGATTCGGTGGATGTCGGCGACGGAACCCTCACTATCGGTTCGAAAACAATTCACGATGACGAGCCTCCGGAAAAGCCAATCTATTCTCTCAGCGAGGTTCTCGTGCATTCATCCAACGTGGGAGCCGCGAAAATAGGAATGCGGGTCGGGCCGGAGACCCTCTATCACTACATGCGCCTCTTCGGTTTCGGCCGGACCACAACGCTCGGTCTTGCCGGAGAGACAGCCGGCCTTCTCCGCCCCCCGGAGCAGTGGACCCAGTTTTCGCTCCCGGCCCTCTCCTTCGGCCAGGAGATGAGGGCAACCCCGCTTCAGCTGATCACCGCCTTCGCGCTCATAGCCTCAGGGGGCAGAAGAATCAACCCCCGGCTGTTGATGGGCAAACCGGCAACCGAGGGTGAACGCGTCCTCAAAGCCTCCACGGCGGCTACCCTCAAATCGATGATGCGGAGGGTCGTTACCGAAGGCACTGGCAGGCGAGCCTTTGCGCCCGGTGTGGAAGCCGCGGGGAAAACCGGCACCGCCCAGAAGATAGGCATCAAAAACAGGTCGGGGCGAAAACTCTATACCGCTTACTTCGTCGGTTTCGCCCCCGTCTCAAACCCGAGAATCGTCGTCCTGGTTATGGTGGACGAACCGTCCCGCGGGGTGTATGGGGGAACGATTGCGGCCCCGGCCTTTGCGCGAATCACGGCCTTTTCGCTCAAGAGGCTGTCGTACCCCGAATCCCATATAGAAACGGAACTGGCCATGCTGGAGGAGAGACGATGAACGCCCATTCCCTCCGGCTCTCTGAACTCCTCGAAGTCGTTCCGCACTCGACCGTTCTTGGACCGGTGAATGGAATTCTTACCGGCTGTACCTGTGATTCCCGTGAAGTGAAGAAGGGGGACCTATTTGCCGCGCTGAAGGGCTTCCATTCCGACGGGCGCACCTTTGCCGCCGAGGCCTTCGCGAGGGGAGCGGAGGTGGTTCTTTCCCACGGCGGTCCCCTGGAGCCAATACCGGAGGGAGCGGCGTGGATCGTTAGCTCCAGGGACAGGGAGGCATTCTCCGCGGCGGCGGCGGCCATCTACGACCCAAAGGGGATGAAGCCGAAGCTTATCGGGGTCACGGGCACGAACGGTAAAACCACCGTGGCCTACTTTCTGAGAAGCATTCTAGGGCTCGCCGGCGGGGCGGGTATGCTGGGAACGATAGAATACGACGACGGTGAAGGACTGAAACCCGCCTGGAGGACCACGCCCGAAGCCGATCACATCCATCGCTGGATCCGGGCTCTCACCAGGAAGAAACTTCCCTACGGCGCAATGGAGGTTTCCTCCCACGCACTGGTGCTTTCCCGCGTAAACGACATCTCCTTCAACGTGGCGGTTTTCACGAACCTCACGAGGGATCACCTGGACTTCCACCGGACGATGGAAAACTATTATCAGGCCAAGCTTCGCCTTTTCGACCTCCTTGACCGGGACGGCACGGCCGTCGTTAATACCGACGACCCGTTCGGAGCTAGGCTTGCTTCGGGTATTTCGGCTTCGCACCTTGTTACGCTTGGAATGGACTCCGCCTCCGATGTGCATCCTCTCAAATCGGATATGGATCTCACGGGCACGCGAGGAGCGCTTACGACCCCGTGGGGTGTGGTAGAGGTTGATTCACCGCTGGTCGGTCTTTTCAACCTGCGGAACATCGAGGCCGCCGCGGCTGCGGCACTGGCGGCGGGAGCTTCCATTGGTGACGTTGAGTCGGGAATCAAAAATCTTTCCCTGGTGCCGGGGCGTGTTGAACGTGTCGACACCGGTCAGCCCTTTAGCGTTCTGGTCGATTACGCCCACACCGACGACGCCCTGAAGCAGTTACTTTCAACCGTCAGGGCTCTGAAGCCTCGGCGCATCATAACCGTTTTTGGTTGTGGAGGAGACAGGGACGCCAGCAAGAGACCCTTAATGGGAGCCGTGGTCGCTCGGTTGAGCGATTTCATTATCCTGACCTCTGACAACCCCAGGACCGAGGATCCCGCCGCGATAGCCGACATGGTCGAGAGCGGCCTCAGGCCCGAGCTGTCTCCCTCGAAGGAGTTCAGGCGCCTGCTGAACAGACGGGAAGCCATCGCCCTGGCTGTCAAATCGGCCTTAGAGGGCGACGTCGTACTGATAGCAGGAAAAGGGCACGAAAGAACACAGGAGGAGGGGGGAGAAAAACGACCCTTTCACGACCCGGGTGTGGCCCGGGAAATACTCGGGGAGTACGGATGGCCCGGTTGACCTTTCGACTCGATGAGATTGCAAACCGCCTGCACGGACGCTTGTACGGCCGGGCGACGGCCCAGGTGCGCGGCCTGGCATATGACTCGAGGCGGTGTCCGCGCGGGGCCCTCTTCGCGGCTCTGAAGGGTGAAAGGGCCGACGGGCACGATTACGCGGCGGAGGCGATTGCGAACGGGGCTTGCGCGGTCCTCGTGGAGAGGAAAGTCGCTCTTGGGCCGGAGGCGGGAATGGTAATCGTCGAGTGCGTTGAAGAAGCTGTAAGAGAACTCGGCATTATGGCCAGGGAGGCCTTTCGCGGAACCGTCGTGGGCGTCGTGGGTTCAACCGGCAAAACGACTACAAAGGATTTCACCGCGTCCCTGCTTGCTGAACAGGGTGTTGTGGATTCGACACCCGGAAACCGGAACAACCTTCTGGGACTTCCGGAAACCCTCATGGAGGCTGACACCGACGCCGACTTCTGGGTCCTCGAGCTGGGCATCAGCCGCCCCGGAGAGATGGAGCTTCTGGCGCCGATCGCGCGTCCTACCACCGTTGTTTTTACTAACATCAGGCCCGTCCACACGGAGTTCTTCCCGTCGCTCGAAGCCATCCTGGAGGAAAAGGCGAAGGTTTTGCGCTTCACGCGGGGCGAGCGAAGACTCATACTCAACGGCGACGATTCACTGTTGGCGCAGATGGACCTTCCACCGGGATTTGAGACGGTGACTTACGGAAAGGGGAAGGAAAACGACGTGGTCGTATCCGCCGGTTCCTCGACTTCGCCCGAGGGAGTTCCCTTCGTAATCAGCGCAGGCGCCAAAAGAGCCGAAGGAACGCTGGGCGTGCCGGGTCTCTTCAACCTTGAAAACTTCGCGGCGGCCGCGGCAACGGCAATATCCTCCGGGCTTGCGGTGGAGAGGGCGGCTTCGGCAGCGGCGACGCTGAGGACCGGCGCTCACAGGAGCATAACTCGGAAGCTGAGCGGAGACGTGCTGCTTCTCGACGATTCCTACAACTCCAACCCGGCCGCTATGGCCTCCGTTATAGCGGAAACCTCCCGGTGGAAACGCAGGGTAGTTGCGGCCCTGGGGGAAATGCTGGAGCTGGGGGAGATATCCGCCGAAAAGCACGCAGAAATCGGACGCCTCTGCGCTGAATCGGGAGTCGCAGCGCTTCTTGCCGTGGGTGGGAGCGTTGCCGGAGAGATGGCGGACGCCTTCCGCGCATCGGGGAGACCTTGCCTTTTCGTTAAAGACTGGCGCGAGGGCGTCGAATGGTTTTACGAGCTTATCAAGGGTGGCGACTGCGTGCTTGTCAAGGGTTCGAGGGGAATCGGTCTCGACGGTCTCGTGGAGTGGCTCCTCGAAAGGAGGAGAGGCTGATGCTCTACTACCTTCTCTATCCCCTCCATAGGTACGTCTCGGCCCTGAGGGTCTTCAGGTACATCACCTTCAGGGCCGCGCTGGCCGTTTTTGTCTCGCTGGTGGTCATCTTTCTCGTCGGAGACCCGGTGATACGAGCTCTCAAGAGGAGGAAGTTAGGACAGCACATCAGAGAGGAGGGGCCGGAGGCCCACAAGGCGAAGGAGGGCACTCCCACCATGGGCGGGATTCTCATCCTGCTGGCCGTCACCGTCGCCGCTCTGCTGTGCACGAGACTGGACAACCCCTTTCCGTGGATAATTCTGGTCACCACTCTGCTCTTCGGTGCGATCGGCTTCGTCGACGATCTCCTGAAGTTGAGACACATGGAGAACATGGGTCTGAGGGCCTGGCAGAAATTATTGCTACAGGTTGCGGCGGCGCTCGCCGTATCGCTGGTTCTCTATACGATGGCGCGCCACGGCCTCTTTCAGACCACGCTGACCATCCCCTTCTTCAAGGAACTGCAACCCGACCTGGGGTGGATTTACGTTCCCTTCGCGACCCTGGTCATCGTCGGATCGTCCAACGCCGTGAACCTGACCGACGGACTCGACGGTCTTGCGATAGGTTCTACACTCATAGCCGCGGGCACCTACGTCATTCTGGCCTACGCGGCCGGAAACGCGGTTATCGCGCGGTACCTGGGAATCCCGTTTGTGGGCGGGACAGGGGAACTGACGGTTATTGCCGCCGCGCTGGTGGGAGCGAGCCTCGGGTTCCTGTGGTTCAACGCTCACCCGGCCCAGGTTTTTATGGGAGACGTGGGGTCGCTGGCTCTGGGTGCCGCGATCGGAACCATTGCCCTCGCGATAAAAGAGGAACTCCTGCTCGTTGTAGTGGGAGGACTCTTCGTAGTGGAAGCCGTCTCCGTGATAGTCCAGGTCGCGTCTTTCAAATCGAGGGGCAGGAGAGTCTTTCGCTGCGCCCCAATTCACCACCACTTCGAACTGGGCGGTTGGACTGAGACGCAGGTGGTCGTAAGGTTCTGGATAATCGCGATTCTCTTCGCGCTGGCGGGTCTGGCGACCCTGAAGATACGGTGAGGCGATGAAGATACTGGTCTACGGAATGGGCAAATCCGGTTGTGCCGCCGCTCGGGTGGCTCTTGAAGAGGGTCATCGCGTGGTCGCCAGCGACAGGCTCACCGCAGACGAGCTGAATCTCGACCTCGCGCCCATCCTTGAGAGGGGCGTAGTGTTCTACGGCGGTTGCGAGTCAGCGAACCTGCTGGATGGAGTGGAACTCATGGTTCTCTCGCCCGGCATCCCGAGTACCGCGGCGCTCGTGGAGGCTGCCCTCAAGAACGGGATTCCGGTGGTGGGCGAAATGGAGTGGGCCTTCCGCCACACGGAAGGGTCGGTCGTCGCCGTTACTGGTTCCAACGGAAAGAGCACGACGACGACAATGATAGGAGAGATAGCGGCGAATTGCCTTCCCGACGTGCGCGTCGGAGGCAACCTCGGGACTCCCTTCTCCGACCTCGTCGAAGGTTCCACGGCCGAAACCCTTTTCGTCCTTGAGGTATCGTCATTTCAGCTGGAAAGAATTGATGAATTCAGGGCGAAGGTGGCGGTGCTCCTGAACATCACCCCCGATCACCAGAATCGCTACGACACCATAGACGCCTACGCCGCGGCGAAGGGCGCAATTTTCAACAACCAGCAGAGCAGTGATTTCGCGGTCTATTCCTCTCTCGACGAGAGATGTCTCTCCTTCGGAGCAAACTCCGGCGGCGTGAAGCTCCCCTTCAGCGTTACGGGGGAAGAAGAAGAGGGCGCCTTCATCAGGGACGGCAGGGCGATTTTCAGGAAAAACGGGGAAGAGGAGGTTCTCTTTGCGCTCTCCAGCCTCCAGGTGCCGGGGATGCACAATGTGGAGAACGCTATGGCCGCCGCACTAGCGGCTCGCTGCGCGGGTGTGCCGCAGGGCGGTGTCGAAGGTCCTCTCAGCCGCTTCATGGGTCTTCCGAACCGGCTGGAGAAGATTGGCGACATCAGGGGGGCCGCCGTCTATAACGATTCGAAGGCCACCAACACCGACGCGGTTCTCAAGGCGCTCTCTTCCTTCGAGAAGAACGTTATTCTTCTTCTCGGAGGCAGGGACAAGGGCGCCGACTGGAAACTTCTGAAGGAGGAAGTATCCAGGCGGTGCAAGGCTGTGATAGCTTTTGGTGAAGCGAGGCAGAGCGTGGAGGATGTCTTCCTCGGCGTTGCACCGGTTCTCGGCGCGACCTCGCTCAGGGAAGCAACGATCCGTGCCGTCGATGCTGCGGTGGAGGGAGACACCATCCTGCTCTCTCCGGCCTGCGCCTCCTTCGACGAGTTCAGCAACTTTGAAGAGCGGGGGGACCGTTTCAGGAGCTGGGTCAGGGAGGCTGGGCAATGAGCAGGCTGCTGCGCTTTGACAGAGGATTGCTCGCAACCATCACCGGGTTGGTGGTTTTCGGCCTGATAATGATTTATTCCTCCTCGGCCGTCGTAGCGCTTACCCACAAGGGTACCCCGAATTTTTTTCTCCTGCGCCAGGCGATGTGGGCCGCGGTTGGTTTCGTTGCTCTCTTCATCACGCTCAAAATAGACTATCAACACTGGAAAAACCGGAAGGTGGTACTCGGTCTCTTCGCCGTGGAAATGTCTCTTCTACTGACCGCGCTCGTCTCACCCGCGATTAACGGTTCACACCGCTGGATCCGCGTATGGAAGATGACGCTCCAGCCCTCGGAATCGGCCAAGCTGGTCGTGGTCCTCCTAACGGCCTACCTGCTCGACAAGAGGCTGAAGGAGAACAGGGAATGGTCCCAGCTGCTCGTGCCCTTCTCCGCCCTCTTCGGCTTGCTCTGCGCCCTTATCGTCATTGAACCCGACCTGGGAACCGTGGTGGTACTGTGCACGACGGCGGCCGTGACGCTCTTCGTGGGTGGGCTTCCCTGGAGGTGGACCGCAGGCGCCGCCGCCGTTGGGATAGCCGGTCTCTTCATCGCGATTCTGGCGCTTCCCTATCGTCTGCAAAGGTTGCTCACCTTTCTTCATCCAAACGCCGATCAGCTGAAGACCGGATTCCAGGCGCACCAGTCCCTGGTGGCCGTGGGGAGCGGCGGGTTTTTCGGGAACTGGTTTGAGGGAGGAAGTCAGAAGTTCCTCTTTCTTCCCCAACCCCACACCGACTTCATCTACGCGATGGTGGCGGAGGGCTTCGGGCTGGTCGGCGCGCTGGCGGTACTCTGCCTCTTTCTGTACCTGGGTTTCCGGGGCCTGATGGCAGTGCGCGGCGCGCCCGACGCGTTCGGGGCCTACCTTGCGGTGGGCATTACGGCATGGGTCGTTTTCCAGGCCCTGATCCACATCATGGTTACTCTGACCCTCCTTCCCACAAAGGGACTGCCACTGCCGCTCTTTTCCTACGGAGGGTCGAATCTGGTGGTAACCATGGCTGGTCTCGGCATCCTGCTGAACGTGAGTCAACACGAATGAGGGACGCAATGGACTTTCGGCTCATAATCGCCGGTGGTGGAACGGGAGGGCATTTCTTCCCGGGGCTGGCCATCGCACAGGCGGTAAAGGACCGATCTGCCGACGCCGAAGTTCTTTTCGTGGGGTCGCGCAGGGGGATAGAGGCCAAACTCGCCCCGCACTATGGTTTTGCCTTCAGGGGGCTTCCGGCTTACGGATTTTCAAGCGTCAGCCCGGGCAGGAAGTTCAAGGCCCTGGCCGGCCTGATGGTTTCCTTCCTGACCTGCCTCGTGATTCACGCAAGAGTACGGCCGGCGGCTGTCGTGGGTGTGGGCGGCTACGCCTCTTTTCCAATGGCGCTGGCGGCGGCGTTCGGCGGGACGCCTCTCCTCTTGATGGAGCAGAACGTCGAACCCGGGCTCTCCAACCGAATACTGGCACCCTTCGCCGGCGCGGTCGTTACCGCCTTCCCACAGACCGTGCGCTTCTTCGGCCGTAAGACCCTGCCGTTGGGCAATCCGGTCCGGGCCTCGCTCTCCGTTGTCGCGGAGGAAAAACCACCCGAACACCCGATGCGTCTTCTCGTCTTTGGCGGGAGCGCGGGCTCAAAGGCGCTCAATGACGCAATGATAGACGCCATTCCTTTTCTTACCGGGCTTTCCGGCGGTATAGAGCTGTTTCATCAGACCGGTCCTTCGGATTTTGAGCGGGTGAAGGAAGCATACGCCAGGGCCGATCTGAAGGCTCGGGTGGAACCTTTCATCTACGAGATGGATAAGGCTTATAGCTGGTGTCACGCGGTTCTCTGCAGGGCCGGAGCGACCACCATCGCGGAACTGGCGTCGGTTGGAAGGCCGGCTCTGCTGGTTCCCTTTCCCCATTCGACCGGTGGCCACCAGCTCAGGAACGCGCTCGGCTTCGCCGAACTAGGGTGTGGTCTCTGCATTGAAGAGAAGGACCTCGACCGGGAGAGCCTGCTGTGCGCCCTGGAGAAGCTTTCCGACACGCGGGTCAGGCGCCGGATGAGGAAATCCCTCGCTGCCATGGCCAGGCCGGACGCGGCGTATCGCATTGCGGACCTGCTTATCGCCGGAGGTGGACGATGAAGCTGTCATCCATCAGGCGCGTGCACTTCGTGGGAATCGGCGGAATAGGAATGAGCGGGATAGCGGAAGTCCTGCTTACCTCCGGCTTTGAAGTCGCCGGCTCCGACCTCGGCGAGAACGATGCCGTCCGGCGACTGACCACACTCGGAGTACCCATCAGCATCGGTCACGACCCTTCCAACGTGGGAGACGCCCAAGTGCTCGTCTACTCTTCGGCAGTCTCCGAGGACAACCCGGAAGTGGTCGAAGCGAGGAAAAAGGGGATACCGGTAATTCCCAGGGCGGAGATGCTTTCGGAGTTGATGCGGCTCAAGGACTCCGTGGCTGTTGCAGGCACCCACGGCAAAACGACCGTCACGGCGATGATCTCCCACGTGGCGCACGAAGCCGGGCTCGATCCCACCGTAATAATCGGGGGGCGGCTCTCTTCACTCGGTTCTTCGGCGCGTCTCGGCAAGGGCGACCTCATGGTGGCCGAGGCCGACGAATCCGATCGCTCCCTTCTTCTCCTCAATCCTGACCTCGCTGTTATCACCAACGTGGAACTCGACCACGTGGATTGTTACTCGGGTCTTGAAGATTTGAAGGAGTCCTTCATTTCTTTCGCCAACAGAGTTCCCTTCTACGGCTCATGCGTGGTAAACGGCGACAATGAAAGTGTGAGAGAAATGATTCCCCTCCTACGCCGAAGGGTCGTTACCTTTGGGATGAGTCCAAGGGTTGACTACGCGGCAGCATTCCGCGGGAGCGGGGGGCAGGGTGAGAAATTCGTTCTCTACCTGAAGGGGAAACTCAAGGGGGAAATCGAGATAGGCCTTCAAGGCCGGCACAACGTTATGAACGCCATGGCCTGCCTCGCCGTCTGCGGCGAACTGAGCATTCCGTTCGAAACGGTTCGGGCCGGCCTTCGCTCCTTCCCCGGTGTCGATCGACGTTTCGAGTTCAAGGGGGAGGCGGGAGCCATAACGGTTTACGACGACTACGGCCATCACCCAACGGAGGTTAGCGCTACTTTGAAAGCGGCGCGACGCCTCGCCGCCGGCCGGCGGCTGGTTCTGTTCTTCCAGCCCCACCGGTTCAGTCGTCTGGCGGCGTTCATGGACGCCTTCGCCGGGTGCCTCGGGGAAGCGGACCTGGTTATTGTTACCCAAGTGTATCCCGCGGGTGAAAAGCCGCTGGCGGGAATCAACGGAGAGACTCTGGTTCGAAAAATCGCCGAAAGAGGACACGAGAACGTCCACTTTTGCGGCCTGGTGAAGGATCTGCCCGCCTTTGCGGCGCCGCTCCTTGAAGAGGGGGACCTTGTGATTACGATGGGCGCGGGAACCATCACGAACGCCGCCGCGGAACTTCTCCGCCTGCTGGAGGAGGCGCCATGAACATCGCACGCCTCAGGAGCATCGCGCAGAAAACCGGGGCGCTCTATCTCAGCGATGAGCCGCTGGCGAAGCATTTGACCCTCGGAATAGGCGGTGTCTGCCCCTTCTTCGTCGATCCCCGGTCGTGGGCTTCGGCGGAAAGGCTGCTGACCGTTCTGGAGGAGGAGGGGATAGCCTTCAGGATCCTCGGTTTCGGCAGCAACATCATCGCCGCGGACGAAGCTCTTCCTTTCGGTGTTGTGAGCATACGGAGACTCGACGGCGAAGTCGTTATTGCAGATAGCAGAGCCACGGTCGATGCGGATGTACCCCTACCGGTTCTGGTTAAGACCACCGTTTATGAGGGACTGCGCGGACTTGAAGGAATGGGTGGGATTCCCGGGACGGTTGGGGGGGCCATCGCGACCAATGCCGGCGCTTTCGATTGCGAGATAGGATCCCTCCTCGAGTCCGTTGAAATCCTTGAATCGGGCAAGGGAAGGGTTTCTCATCAAGCCTCCGATTTCGAGTTCGGTTACAGGCGGAGCAACGTCGCGGACGCGGGCGTCATAGCGCGGTGCACCCTGAAACTGGCTCCCGGCGACCATGTTGAGCTTCTTAATGCTTATGAAAAGGCCTGGAGGAAACGGTCTTCCACCCAACCGGTAGGCAAGGCCACCGCCGGTTCGGTCTTCAAGAACCCGCCGGGTGACCATGCAGGCCGCATCCTGGAAGCGCTCGGATTCAAGGGAAAGAGACGCGGAAATGCGGGCTTCTCCGAACTCCACGCCAACTTCCTCGTCAACTTCGGTGCCGCCGCTTTCTCAGACGCCTTCGGTCTCTGCGAAGAGGCGCGCCTCGCGGCCGGGGATCAGGGATACGCGCTCGACTACGAACTGGAGAGGTGGCCATGAGCCAGACTCGCACCACCGCCGTTCGCCGCTCCTATTTGGAAAGGCGCTCCTGGTCTCCCGTCTCCCCGGTCTCCTCTTCCAGGAGGCGGAGGACGCGATTGATCAAGGCGCTCAAAGTTTTAACCCTCCTCGCGGTCACGGGAAGCCTGGTTCTTTTCGGCTTCGCCGGGTGGAACATTCTTTGCGCGCAGGGGACCTTCGCGGTCAGGCACCTGGAAATCCTGGACGTCAACAGTCACCCGCGCGCACCGATTCTCTCGGCCCTTAAGCCGCTGTACGGAACGAACCTGATGAACGTGAAGCCGGAACGGGTTACGACCCTGCTCGCCTCCATTCCCTGGATAGAAGGGTTCACGTGCAGGAAGCACCTGCCTGACACGCTAATCGTTGAAATCAGGGAGCGAAAGGGACTCTGCGCGGCGGTATTCGGACAGGACCCAGTAGAGATAGACGGCGCTGGTGGTTGGTGGAAAGCCCCGCCGGGTACGAAAGCGCGACTTGTAGTCGGTGAAGGTTTGAAGCCTTCGGACCCGTCGCTTCAAAAGCTGATTCTGCAACTTATCAAGCCCGGCTCACCCGTACGGGTGGTTTCCGTATGTCGCTCCGGAGAGACCGGCGCCTACATTCTCGACACGGATGGCGGATGGAAGTTGAAGGTCTCGGCCGGCGATCTCGAAGCGCAGTTGGCCAGGTTTGCAACCGCTGAGAAATGGGCCGAAAATCACCACCCCCTGTTGAAAACGATGGACGTCAGGTGGAAGGACAAGGTCGTACTGTCGTCTTCCACCGGCGAGTCGGTTTCCGCCGGGAGCGTTTCCGACGGCAAGGGAGGAACAAATGGCTAAAGATTCGAACCACGTTGTGGGGATTGACATCGGAACTTCCAAGATCCTCACGGTGATTGGAAGGATAGGCGACGCGGGCGACCTGGAGATAACCGGCGTTGGTCAGGCCGAGGCAAAAGGGATGAGGGCCGGCGTTGTTTCGAGCCTGGGAGAGGTTGTGGACAGCCTGAAGGAATCAATTGACGAAGCCGAGCTGATGGCTGGATATACGATTGATCGCGCCTACGTCAACGTTGGAGGGTGCCACGTGAGGGGCTTTAACAGCCGCGGGGTCGTCGCCGTCACAAACCGCGAGCGCCTGATTGACAGGGACGACATCCAGAGGGTTCTCGACGGGTCCAGAACGATAAGCATTCCGCAGGATCAACGCATTTTTCACACTTTTCCGCAGGAGTATATCGTCGACAATCAGGACGGCATTACCCAGCCCCTGGGGATGACTGGAAGCCGCCTCGAAGTCAACGTGCACATAATCACGGGAACGGCTACCTGCCTCCAGAATTTGGCGACGGTAGTCAACCGCTGCGGCATAGCGGTGGCCGAGCCGGTTCTTTCGCTCATGGCCGATTCTCATGCCGTTTTGACACCGGACGAAATAGAGATAGGCGTGTGCCTCGTGGACATCGGTCACGGCACCACCGGGATATCGGTCTTTGAAAAGGGATCGATCTGGCATACCCACGTCATTCCAATCGGCGGAGAGCACTTCACAAACGACCTCGCCGTTGGATTGAAGACCAGCATAAAGACGGCCGAGATACTGAAGAAGAAATTCGGGACCGCCCTCGCCGCCACGATAGAAGAGGACGACATGGTCGAGGTCCCATCCGTCGCGGGAAAACAGGTAAACATGATTCATCGTTCCAAACTCGCGGAGCTTTTGCAGAGCCGGGGCGAGGAGCTGTTGAACCTCGTTTATGAAGAGATACGCGGCGTCGGACTCGATAAGACCATCAACGCCGGACTCGTTCTTACCGGGGGAGGAGCGGCGCTCGCGGGACTCCCGGAAGTGGCGGAGGGGATTTTTGACCATCAGGTGAGGGTGGGAGAGCCTGCCAACATAAGGGGGCTCACAAATATCGTCGCCTCGCCGGTCTACGCCACAGCCGTCGGTCTGGCGCTCTACGGAGCGAAAAGGGAAGCCGAAAACCCGAAAAAGAAATCGGGTGGACTTCTGGGCAGAATGTGGAAATCGATAAGGGAAATGGTCTGAAAGAACCGGAGGAAGTACATAAGAAAAGGGGAAGAAGATGACTGAAGAAGAAGCCAGAAACAACGGAGGGGCAAGAGGAGAGGATTTCCGCTTTATCACCTTCTGCGACGATGAGGAGGAGGCGGTAAGAAGGAAGGTGCGTGTCAAGGTCTTCGGCGTGGGTGGGGCGGGCGGCAACGCAGTCAACCGCATGATAAATTCCGGATTGACAGGCGTCGACTTTGTCGCCGTCAACACCGATAATCAGGACCTTGAAAAGTCCCTCGCTCCCGTCAGGGTACCCATCGGCCAGCGGGATACCTGCGGCCTGGGAACCGGCGGAGACCCGGAACGGGGTCAGAAGGCGGCCATCGACGACACCGACTCGCTCATGAAACACATAGAGGGTGCCGATATGATTTTCATTGCCGCGGGAATGGGCGGTGGAACTGGAACCGGAGCCGCGCCCATACTGGCCCGGCTTTCCGCCAACGCGGGAGCCCTTACCGTGGCCGTTGTTACGAAGCCCTTTGAATGGGAGGGAAAGCAGCGCTTCGATAACTCTGCCTACGGGCTTCAGCAGTTGACCGGGGCCGCCGCCACCCTCATCGCCATCCCGAACGACAACCTGCTCACGACGCTTCCTGAGGATGTCAGTCTCGAGGACGCATTCAAGGCGGCGGACGACGTACTCCGGCAGGGAGTCCAGGGAATCTCCGACCTCGTTACCAGGCCTGGAACCATAAATCTTGACTTCCAGGACGTGCGTTCAATCCTCTCGGCCGGGGGACGTGCCGTCATGGGCGTCGGCATCGCCTCCGGCAAGGACAGGGGATCGGTCGCCGCGCAGAAAGCGGCGAACAACCCCCTGCTGGAAAACGCGTCCATAGAAGGCGCCCGATCCATTCTTATAAACGTGGCCGGCGGCAAAAGCATCAGCTTGAACGACTTCAAGACCGCTTGCGCGTCTGTAAAGGAGAAGGCCCACCCCGACGTGAACGTAATTTCGGGAACGAGCACGGAGGATTCGCTCGGGGACAACATCAAGGTTACGGTCGTGGCGGCCGCCTTCGACAATGAAAAGCCTATCTCGCAAAAGTCCGTGGTAAATGGAGGAGTCGTTGTAGGACCATTCAATGCCAAGGCGTCAACCGCGCCCACCAAACAGGCTTCACCCGACTCCCCCGATTTTCTTCGCGGCAAGGCGGAGAGGGAAATGCTCTTCTCGGCTGATGAGTTTATTCCAACGCCGCCGCCCCGGAACGAAAAAGACTACGAGGGCTACCAGACGCCCTCTTTCTTCCGCAACAAGAAGAAGAGGGACTGAGACTCAAATTCTCCTGTCATCTTGTCTTCCGGAGACACCCCCTCCGGAGGGCTTCTCCTTCCTTCGGGGCGGCTTCACGCCGCCCCTTTTTTTATGCTCCGGATCATACCTGTCCAAAACAGGAAAAAAGGTCATTTACACTATTATCAGAGGCCGATCTCCAGGCTGTATTTCGGTCGCTCCCGCCTATAAGAACCGATTCCGGTCGCGCTTCGCTTGCTGGAATGACAGGAGGACAAGGCGGCAAGGGGGCAGGGGAGTAGGGGAGATGAGGAGAAAAGGCAAAACCAACCATCGAGCTGTAGGAGGGGCATCCTTGCCCCGAAGCGTTGTTCCTGCAAAGCGAACCGTTCTCCACCCGTAGCGGACACCCGCCGGGCGGACGGCCTTTTCGTTGTGTCGGCATCTGCAAACCTACCCAAATCGCCCCCCTCGCTAAGACGCCAAGGTCGCCTGCCTGTGCGTCGCCTGCTTGCGCGCAGGCAAGCACGCAGACAGGCAAAGGAGACCCTCCCCAAGCGTCATTCTCACTTGTCAAAAATCTTGTGCTCGCCGCGAATTTCATTCGCACGCCCTCCACGGAGAAATGTAGCGGCCTTTGCTTGCCAAAGGCCGAATCGGCTTGAATCGGCATGACCAAAATTCGCCCCGAATTTTGAATTGTATTCC
>Ga0114934_10001091_pt1 | contig 17713 bp, 15 predicted proteins | sample 4SBtaG_2_FD_99695 | JGI IMG/M metagenome (GOLD analysis project Ga0114934, IMG submission 99695) | Deep subsurface microbial communities from Kolumbo volcano to uncover new lineages of life (NeLLi) - 4SBTROV10_white metaG | ecosystem: Environmental > Aquatic > Marine > Volcanic ...
GATTATTAAGCCCGTCGGCTTTAAGAAGGGAAAAAGATATCCATTACTCTATGAAATTCATGGTGGTCCACATATGCTCTATGGTAATTCATTTTTCCATGAGTTCCAATTTCTTGCTAATAAGGGATATGTTGTATTCTATTCAAATCCCCATGGCAGTCAGGGATATGGAGAAAAATTTGCAAAAGCCCTGCATAATCATTGGGGGGAGCCAGATTTAGAAGATTTAAATATTGCTGTAAAAAAACTTAAAAAATTGGAATATGTTGATGACAAGAGAATGGGAATACTCGGGGGAAGCTATGGAGGTTTTATGACAAACTGGGTAGTAGGGCACACGAATGTTTTTAAGGTTGCTGTTACCCAGAGGAGTATTTCCAATGTGATCTCTTTCCTTACCACTGATTTTGGTTGGCTTTGGCCCAAAGAATTTGTCGGAAATTGGTGGGAGAAGAGAAATTTTAAGTTCTATTGGAATATGTCCCCTTTAAAGTATGTAGAAAACATAAAGACACCTCTACTTATAATCCATAGCGAAAATGATTATAGATGTCCTGTAAATCAGGGAGAGGAGTTATATGTTGCACTAAAATTACTCAAGAGAAAGGTCAAGATGGTTATTTTTCCGGAAGAACCACATGGCTTATCAAGACATGGAAGACCTGACAGAAGGATAAAAAGACTTGAATTTATCCATAATTTTATCAATGAACATATTGGTGAGAAAAAAAGTAAACAATGAAATTTATAATTGAACCGATCGGTTTTATACATACCCCTTTCAAAAATCCGAAGGATGTAGATATAGGTGAGGAAAAAGAAGGTATTATTGAAATCCTTGAAAAATATAGTAATGGTCTTGAGGGATTGGAGAGATTCGAGGAGATTCTTCTTGTTTGGGGTATCCATTTATCAAAGAGAGCAGACATTATGACATATCCAAGATATGCCCCTGAAGAGTTAAAAGGTATATTTGCTACAAGGAGTCCTCATAGACCGAATCATATAGGGGTAAGTGTTTTGAAACTACAAAAGAGAGAAAAGAATAAACTTTATGTAAAAGGTGTAGATATGGTAGATGGATCTCCCACTTTTGATATTAAACCAATAAGATAATTAAAGCATTCTAAATGTTTAAGAAAGAAAACACGCTTTGGCGATTAATCTATCTTAGCTTGTTTTTGATATTTGTAATAGTCGTTATCTATTTTATCTTTCTAAACCGAGAGAATGTATATTGTGAAATATACCCATATTACAAGAAAAAAGTAATGAGTAATGTTGAGGTTACTATCGCCTATCGCAAAAATTTAATATTTCTTGAAAATCATCATATATACCAGAATTCAAACAATAAGATTGTTTATATCTTTAAAAAAATAAAGGGGACACCTATTTTAATCTATGCCGAGAAGGATGGCTATTTCTTTAAAAATGTGAGAGTCCCTGCAAGAGATACTGTGTTGATAATCCTTCATGCGGAAAAAACATTATACCATGGAAAATATAGATAAAATAGCATTGCAAAGTAACAGAAAATTTGTATTATATCAGAAAACTACTATTATTCATTTGTGGAAGAAATTGGAACAATAATTAAATGGATTTAGTCCTAAAATAAAAGATTGAAGAAGAAAGATACTGAATTTATGAAAATAGCCTATGAAGAGGCACTTCTTGCAATGAATAAAGGGGAAGTGCCTGTGGGTGCTGTTATAGTAAAGAATGATAAAATTATTGGCAAAGGACATAATATGGTTGAGACATTGAACGATGCAACTGCTCATGCAGAGATAATTGCTATAACAGCGGCATCAAGAAATTTGAATAACTGGAGACTCGATGGTTCTACTCTATATGTGACACTTGAGCCCTGTATAATGTGTGCAGGGGCAATAATACTCTCGAGAATAAGCAAAGTTGTGTATGGTGCAAAGGATGAAAGTTTTGGTGCTTTAGGTTCTTTATTCGATATAACGAAATTTAATATTGGGAAAAAGGTAGTTGTAAGTAGTGGTGTAATGGAAAAGGAGAGTGCAGATTTGTTGAAGCAATTTTTTAAGAAAAGAAGGAGGGATGGCCGAGCGGATTAAGGCGCACGACTCGAAATCGTGTGACCCTTCTGGGTCCGGGGGTTCGAATCCCTCTCCCTCCGGAAAATAAGAAAGGAGATTGAATGGTTATATTAATAATGCTATCACTGAATTTCACACCTGATCAAGTAAAGGTAAGAAGTGAAAAACTTTCTCAATTTGTTATGGAGAAAAAAAGAGAACTGTATAGTCTACATCCCGAATATAGAAAATATATGGAGATACCTGATTTGAGATTTTATAATAAGATACGATTAAGAAAAGCCCTTGTTGAAACCTTAAATGTTGCTGTCCTAAGGGTAGAATTTCTTGAGGATTCTACAACGCTTACCACGGGTAACGGAAAGATGCAATTGACGCCCTTTGGTCACCCCTGTGATACAACTATAAACACAAATGGTGGAAATGCTGAGACCACATATGTAAGAAACTTATACTACGACCCTCCTCATGACTCGATATATTTTCATCATCTAATGGAATTTCTCCATAATTACTACTGGGCTGTATCACATGGTAAACTCTTTATAAAATGGACCGTTCTGCCTATATCCTTAGATTCATCTTTTACGGTTCCCCACAAAATGACATATTATGGCGATCCTCAAAACTATGTGCTTGGTCTTTTTAGCCTCTTGAGGGATGCAGTACAAGCGGCTGATCCACAGGTAGATTTTTCACTATACGATAGAATTATCATCTTTCATGCTGGTAGTATGTGGCAAACCGATATTGGAAATTCCCCCTATGATCTGCCTGCAGTATTTATTGATGGGGCGGATCGGCTATTCGGGGAACCTATTATTGCAGATGGGGATTCAATATATGGAGGGGTTATCTACTGTGAAACAGGTTTTCAGGATTCTATGATTGCATTTTTGCAGGGAGGTCTCTGCCATGAGTTTGCACATTCCCTTGGTGCCATAGACCTATATGATGTCAGTGGTCAAACGATGGGGTGTGGTGGTTGGTCTTTGATGGGTACCGGCAACTGGAATGAATTGGGACTTGTTCCGCCAAGGCACGATGCCTGGCATAGGGAATTTTTAGGTTTTGATACACCTGTAGTTATTGACAAAGATACAACAAATGTTGAGGTTGATTGGAACGGGGACAATGATTCAACGGCAGTAAGGCTGATAAAAATCCCGATAAACAAAAACGAGTACTATTTAATTGAAAATAGATATGTATATATAAATCCAGATACATTTCATTATGTAAATCCCTGTACCACTAATATTGATTCTAATGGAGCAAGGGTTTGGAAGAATAATGTACTTACAAGGGTAGATGATTATGAGTCTTCCTTGCCACCAGATCTATACAAAGGTGGTCTTTTGATATGGCATATTGACCAGGGTAAAATTGACAGCACAATAGAATACAATGAAGTAAACGCGGGATTTCCACATGGAGTTAGAATTGAAGAAGCAGATGGCATTCAAGACTTCGAGAAAAGTTTTTGGGACATCTATGATATTTCAGCTGCATTTTATGGTTCTCCCCTGGATGTCTTTGCAAAGGATGCATACCTTGATTCCTTTACACCGGAGACAGATCCAAATACCAATGATAACAAAGGTGCAAAAACATACATTAGAATAAAGAATATATCTACATCAGGCCCTAAGATGTATTTTGACATTCAATTTGAAAATAGATTAAAGAACTTTCCTGTAGAAATCGGTTCACCAACAGATGTTGTTTCTCCTATATTTGTTGATTCCTTTATTATTATGGGTGATGTGACAGGCAAAATATATAAAATTGGTTTAAATGGTGATAAGAGCCTTCTTTTTGATATGGGAGACTCAACTTATACTACACCTGCTGTTTCAGATATAGACAACGATGGTGTCAAAGAACTTGTGTCAGGGACAATAAAGGGTGATCTATATATTCTTAATATCAATGATGGAAGCATTGAAAAGCAATATAAACTGGATGATATTGTGGGGAGTCCATCCATTGTTGATATAAATGGCGACCCAAAAAAGGAAATATTAATTGGGGATAATGGAAGTAATTTAGACATTGTTTATCCAGATAAGGATTCAATAAAGAAAATTTACCTGGGCCAATGGGTATCGACTGTTCCTATTTTTCTTAAGGGATACATATATGTTCTATCTGACGATGGAACACTTTTCAAAATAGATTCAACCGGTAAAATTGTCTGGAGAAGGGGTGAAGAGAGTCTTTCATTTACAACATCTTCTCCCGTTGCAGCAGATATAGACCGTGATGGTAAGGTGGAGATTGTCTATTCAGCTGGTAATGGTAAGATTTATTGTTACAATGAGGATGGAGAGAAGGAATGGGAATATTCTCTGCCACGTAAGACTTTCTTCTCATCCCCTGCAATAGGTGATATAAATAAAGACGGTTATGGTGAAATATTCTTTACTGCGGACAATAAAATATATGTTCTGAATCATAATGGTGTACCTATGGACTTTTTCCCTTTAAACACAGGATTTTCTGAGCGTGTACAGTCTTCTATCGTTCTTTTTGACACAAATGGAGATTCAATACCTGAAATAATCTATGGTTCCCCTGACGGGGGAATATACGGTACTAACGACTGGGGAAAAATGGGGGAAAAATTTCCTCTAACCACATCGGAAAAGGTTTACAGCACACCTCTCATTGTTGTGAAGAATGATTCTCTCTTACTCTTTGCTTCATCCGATGATGGTTTGCTCTATGGATGGTTCCTTGGAAAGAGCTTTACAAATTACTCTTCGTACAAAACTATTTATTACAACAATGAACACATTGCGTATCTTTCTGATTCACTCTTTGTTCCCACAATAGCACGCGCAGAATCTCCAGATTCTATTGTGCCTGAAACTGGTTTCTATATATACCCAAGCCCGGTAATTAACAATAATGCAAAAATAAGATATTTCATAAATGGGAATGTTGATAGGGTTATACTTCAGATTTTTTCAACATCGGGGAGAAAAATCTTTGAACAAGAAAATGCCCCCCATAACATGGGTTATAATGAGGTTCCCGTCGATTTTAAAGGTGAAGCAAATGGAATATTTTTTGTTTTTATGAAGGCATATATAAATGGCAAAAAGTATATTTATAAAAAACCATTTGGACTTTTGAAAGGAGGATACTAATGACATTTTTACTCTTATCAATAAGTATTACTCAAGCCTCTTTTTATTCTCTAATTATTCCTGGAAGTGGAGATATTTTGCTGGGGAATAAAAGCAGGGGTAAAAATTTCCTTATAGCGGAGGCAGGAATCTGGAGTGGATACTTCTTTTATGAATGGCAGGGTAGGCAGACACAAAATTCCTATATTGAATTTGCCTATCTAAGAGGAAGTGCAAATCCTAATAACGATAATGAGGATTACCTTGATGCAATGGAGAGGTATATGACAGGAGAAGAATACAATGAGTATGTAAAGGAGATGGCAAGGTCTTTGTATCCTGACACAACAGATCCAGGGGTTCTTGCGCAAAGGAAAGAGTTTATAAAAGAAAACAGTATTGATGATAATTCTTTATGGCACTGGCAAAGTGATAAAGATTTTCAAAGATATATCGAACTAAGAAAACGACAGAGGGCTTATTTAAATACCGCTTTAAACATTGCCAGTCTTGCAATTATTAATAGGATAGCAAGTTTCGTGGCAACAAGTATCTTCAGTAGAGATGTGAGCGTTGAGGTAAGAAGGAATGGAGTCAACCTGACCTGGAGGTTCTGAAATGAGATTGTTTAATACCCTGCAGGGGAAAAAGCAAGAATTTGTGCCTTTAAATAAGGGTAAAGTTGGGATATATTTTTGTGGAATGACGCTTCAAGAAAGCCCACACGTTGGTCATATGAGAGCAATTATATCTGCTGATATTCTTCACAGATACCTTTTATATAAAGGTTATGATGTAACATTCATCATTAATTTTACGGATATTGATGATAAAGTAATAGAGAAATCTGTTGAGGAGGGGATTGATTATAGAGAAATTACCGCCCGATACGAAGAGGAGTTTCTTGAGGCTTCAAACTGGTTAAATATTCTTCCTGCCACTATTTATCCAAGGGCAACCCAACACATTCAGGAGATAATCGAGCTTATCCAGAGAATAGTTGATAAAGGCTACGCCTATGAAGTTGAAGGTAATGTTTACTTTTCTGTTAAGAAATTTAAGGGTTACGGAAAGCTTTCAGGTAAGAATATTGACCAGTTGAGATCAGGTGCGAGGGTTGATATCGATAAGAAAAAGAAAGATCCACTTGATTTTTCCCTGTGGAAGAAAGCAAAAAAAGGAGAACCATATTGGCTCAGCCCCTGGGGGAAGGGAAGACCAGGATGGCATATTGAATGCTCAAGTATGTCAATGCATTATCTGGGAGAAACTTTTGATATACATGGGGGAGGAAGTGATCTTATTTTCCCTCACCACGAGAACGAGATTGCTCAGTCTGAGTCAGCTACAGGTAAACCCTTTGCGAAATACTGGATTCACAACGGTATGCTTACCTTAAGGGGCGATAAGATGTCAAAATCCTTGAAAAATTTTATCCCTATACTCGATATGAAGGGAAGCATTTCACCAAATGCAATAAGGTACTATATTCTTGGGACCCATTACAGGTCCCCACTTGAATATAACGATAAAATAATCAAGCAGGCAAAAAACGGTTGGGAAAGGGTCGAGGTTTTCCTCAATTCTGTACCGGATAGTGATAGCAAAATATTACAGAAAACGAAAGATAAATTTGAAGAATATATGGATGATGACCTTAATACACCTAAGGTTTTGGGTTATATATTTGAATTAATAAGGAAAGCAAACAAATCCGATGATGAGGCAATTAAGTCTAAAATAAAGAATGATGTAGTTTTTCTTCTTGAAAGGCTTGGATTTGAAATTGGATTAGAGAATCTTGACTATGCCCCTTTTGTAGAATTATTACTCGAAATAAGAGCCGGCCTAAGGAAAAAAGGGATGTACGACTTCTCAGATAAAATAAGGGAAGGGTTAGAAAAAAGGGGTGTTAAAATCGAGGACACTCCTTCTGGCACTCGTTGGAGGAAGGTGTAGATTCTTTGGGAAGTAGGGGATTAGCTCTCAAAGCCCTTGTATTATATGAAAAGGGCAAAAATGCTGATATTTCTTTTCTCAATACAGTAAAAAAACAGAAAGAGCAGAGAGATATAGATTTTGCAAAGGAGATATTTTTTGGTGTTGTTAGGTGGATTTATCGCATAGATTATATTTTAGATAAACATATAAAAAAGGGGAATGTATATTCCCTCCCGTCCTATATAAGGAATATTCTAAGGATAGGTATTTATTCCCATTTGTTTACAAATATTCCAGACTATGCCAATGTAAATGAAATGGTGCAACTTGCAAAGGAATACGGCCATACAGGAACTGCTTCGCTTGTCAACGGAGTTTTGAGAAATGTCTCTGATGTTGAATATCCCAGGGAAAGAATAAAATACTTATCTATATTTTATTCTTTTCCTGAATGGCTCATTTTGAGACTTGAAAAGGTCTTTGGAGAAGATGTTGCCAGATTTTTAAAAGCAAGCAATGAAAGATCAAAACTCACATTAAGGATAAACAGGTTATATACAAGAGTTGATGAAGTTTACAATAAGCTGAAATCCACTGGAATTTGGGTGAAGAAAGCAAGATATTACCCCTATAGTATTTATTCAGAGGGGAAGGCTTTAAAGTCGAGATACTTTTTCTCCGGATTATATACCGTTCAGGATGAATCATCAAGTCTTGCCACCGAGTTGTTAAAGCCAAAAAAGAATGATATTGTGGCTGACCTATGTGCCTCCCCCGGTGGTAAGGCAACCTTAATATCAGAATTGATGAACAATGAAGGCATTTTGCTTGTAAGCGATATAAAAAGAATAGATAGAATTATAGAAAATAAGAATAGGTTGAGGATAAAAAATATGTATATATTCAGAGCTGACGCACGGGATGTTAAATTAAGGAAAGTGAATCGTATATTGTTGGATGTACCCTGTAGTGGTCTTGGAACCCTTACGAAGAGAGTGGATTTAAAATATAGAATAAAAGAGAATAGTATAAAAAGGCTCACTAAAATCCAATCAGAAATTCTGTCGAATGCGGCTAATAATATCGTGACTGGAGGAAGAATTTTGTATTCAACTTGTACAATATTTCCAGAAGAAAATGAAGAAATTATAAAAAATTTCCTTGCAAAAAACAAAAATTTTGATTTAATTAGATATGAGGGAAGATTTGGTTATAAGGGATTTTTTAAGACACTCCCGCAAAGGGATGGAATTGATGGATTATTCGCTGGTTTGTTAATAAAAAGGAGGTAATATGTATTACAATGAATCAGGAGCAAAAACTTTTTTAATTTCCTTTTTCACAGCTTTGGTCGTATCAGGGATAGTATCATTTTCATTTTGGTATTTTTCTCCTACCTTTACTAGGGCAAAGAGTGAGAAGGTTGAGGTCCCAAACTTAAAAGGTATCGACGTTGAAACAGCCAGAACACTTCTTGACTCAAAGGGAGTTTCTCTGGTAGTTGAAAAGAGAATAAATAGTGATATGGTTGAAAGCGGAAAAATAATATATCAGGATCCTCTACCTGGTACCGAGATTAAAAAAGGAGATATTATTAAAATTGTTGAAAGTTTAGGTCCAAAAGCGGTAAAACCGAACGAAATAATAGTTCCTGATCTAACAGGTATGAGCCTGAATCAGGGGAGGGTTTTACTTGCTGAGAAGGGTCTTGTTGTTGGAAATATAAAGAAAAAGGTTTCAGATAAACCTGAAGACACTATTCTTAACACCATGCCTGAGCCAGGGAAGAAGGTGACACCAAATTTTAAGATTGATATTATAGTGAGTGGAGGACCGGAAAGTGTAACTATTCCAAGAATAACAGGCTTATCGCTTCCGGCTGCTTCTCGCAGATTAAACAATCTCGGATTAGAAATCGGTAATGTTAGCTACACTACAGATACCGAACATAAGTTTGATGTAATTATTCGCCAAAACCCAAGATCTGGTTCTACGGTAAAAAAAGGTAGTAAGGTGAATGTAGTCATAAATAGAGAAGCAGTAACAGAATGATCAAAAAAGCCTATGTTTTCACCCTTATTGGTTCTTTTATATTTGGTTTTTTGATTTTCTACCTTTTTTTCCCTTTTTTTCTAAAATATGGTAAGGTTACAAAAGTTCCTGATTTAAAAGATCAAAGTGCTGAAAATGCAATAAATATTTTGTCGGGCCTTGATTTAAAAGGAATTATTGCGGACAGCGTATTTTCTGACAAGGTCAAGAGAGGAAAAGTTGTAAGTACGATCCCCCCTGCTGGGCATAAAATTAGATTTGGTAAAAGGGTAAAACTTATTTTAAGTAAAGGTGCAAAGAGATTGAAGCTTCCCGATGTAAAAGGGAAAATGTGGACTGATGCGAAAAAGTTACTTGAAGATGCAGGTATTATTAACTTAATCACTATAAACATTCCTGTAAGTCAGGAAGATAGTGAAAATATAGTAGTGGATGTTTCACCCTCTGATAGCGGCGAGATAGAAAAGGGGGAGAGGGTTACGGTATACATAGGGAAGTATAGTAAAAATGTCTTTCTTATGTCTAATCTCGTTGGACTTCCTCTTAAAACTGCTTTAAACATTATTAAAAAACAGAAACTTACCCTTGGAGAAGTAAGACTCACAGCAGGCAAAGATAGTATAATAATAGTTCAGAATCCGCTTCCTGGTGTAGAAGTATCGGAAGGAGATACTGTTATACTATTTGTTGGGAAGGGGGAAAAATAAAAGGTTTTTTGTATTTTTCATATCAAAGAAAAAAGGCATAAAAAACTGGAGGTAAATTGAAGAAAAAAATATTATGGTCTTCAGCAGCAATAATAATTGTTCTTTTAATTGCATATATTGTAAATACAGGTAGAAAGACAAAAAAGCAGGATATAGGTTTACCTGCGGGTAAAAGTGTAGAATGGATGGGGATTTACTTGAAGGGATATAAAGTAGGTTATGTTGCGAGCAAAATTGATACCTTAAAAGAAGGTTACAGGGTAAAATCATATACATATATGAAAATTACCCCTATGAGTGGGAGCGAGAATGAAGTAAAATATGTCGTGGACGCATATACAGACAAAAATTATAATTTATTGTCATTTAAATTTAATATGTTTTCAAAGGGATATAAATTTTACGCTGAAGGAATAAAGAAAGGCAAAAAACTGGATATAGATTTTACTTCCGAGGGTAAAAAGAGACATTTAACATATGATCTTAAAACAAATAATGTACCTGCAACCATTGAAGGAATCGTGCAATTCGGTAAAACAGGAAAATTTCAATTCTTTGATCCCACTTTGCAATCATTGTTTACCATTGATGTTACTTACGGTGGTGAGGATGTTTTCCAGGGCGTAAAAATAAAAAAATATTTTGTTGAAATGAGTGGAATTAAAATAGAATTCTGGGTTGATAAAACGAATAGTCTAGTGAGGGAATCTTCTCCAATTGGACTAGAAATGATTAAAGAAACGGAAGAAAACGCTAAAAAGATAACAGGCGCACCTGTTGGTCTCTATGAATCATATTCGATCAAACCTAAGAAAAAAATCCCTTCCCCCAGAAACACAAAATATCTTAAAGTGAAGATTGCAAATGTTGACTTGACTGGTTTGAGTATCAACGATGACAGACAGAAACTTTCAAAGGATATCCTCGAAATAAATACCACCTACCCGAAGAAATATGACAAAGTCCCGGCCTCTTTAAAGGCATATACGGAACCTACCCCATTTATTCCATGTAACGATAAAACCGTTGTCGATTTTGCAAGAAAAATTGTAGGGGAGACAAAGGGATGGAATGCAGTAGAGAAGATTGTAGATTATCTATACAAAAACATAAGAAAGAAACCTACATTTTCTATTCCTGACCCTATTGAAGTAATTAAAACGATGCAGGGGGACTGTAACGAGCATGCCTCTCTCTTTGTTGCGCTTGCCAGGGCGATTGGAATACCTGCTCGTGTTGAGGTTGGGGTTGTCTACGTTGGGGATGGTTTTTATTATCATGCCTGGGCAGGTGTATGGATGGGGAATTGGATATCTGTTGATCCTACTTTTGGACAGCATATTGCAGATGCTACCCATATAAAATTTGAAGAAGGAAGTTTTCAAAACCAGGCGAAGTTATATAAAATAATTAATAAAATTAAAATTGAAGTGTTAAATTATGATTGAGTTTAAGGGTGTGACGAAGAAATTTGGCCAGAAGGCAGCTGTGAACAAGGTTAATTTTGTAGTAAATGATGGAGAATTATTTACCATCCTGGGACCAAATGGGGCTGGTAAGACAACCACTCTTAAATTGTTAACAGGGTTACTTCAACCTGATGAGGGAGAGATATTGATCGATGGGAAATTTATAGGAAAAGAACCTGAAGCATTTAAATCTATCATAGGTTATATTCCAGATGAACCCTTTATCTACCCGGAGCTTTCCGGGAGGGAATTTGTATATTTTGTCGCAAGGATTTATAAAATGGATAGGGCCGAAATCGAAAATAACTTCAAAGAATTATTGAAGGTTTTCAAGGTCGAGGAATGGATTGATTATCCCTCTGCTGAATATTCTCATGGTATGCGTCAAAAGGTTATTTTTATGCAGGCATTAATACATAATCCAAGGATACTTGTTATAGATGAACCTCTGGTAGGGCTTGATCCTTCCAGTGGAAGGACAATAAAGGAAACGCTGAGAAATTTTGTTAAAAGAGGAAATATTGTGGTAATGTCAACCCATACACTTTCCCTTGCAGAGCAAATTTCTGATAAAATCTGTTTAATAGATGAAGGTATTGTACAGGGTGTCGAAAGAATGCAGGAGCTACTTAGCGAGGGTTTTAGATCCCTTGAAGAGGCCTATTTTTCTTTTACAGGTGGTCCCAATGATTAGAATAGCAGTACTTGTTTCAGGGAGAGGTACAAATATGGAGTCCATTATTAAAAATACTCAAAATGGGTATATTGATGGGAGGGTAGTGCTCGTTATATCTGATAGAGAAGATGCACCTGCCCTTGAGAAGGCAAGAAGATTGGGTATAGAGGCAAAATTTATACATCCAGGCAAGGGGAAATATACATTAATGGGAAAAGGTGAAGAAAGGTATATTGATATTCTGATGAGAAAGAACGTCGATCTTGTTTGCCTTGCAGGATTTATGAGAATCTTAAAGACAAAATTTTTAAGGACATTTAAAGGGAAAATTATGAATATTCACCCTTCCCTTCTCCCATCTTTTAAAGGTTTAAATGTTCAGAAACGTGCCCTTGAGTATGGGGTCAAATTTTCAGGTTGCACTATACATTTTGTTGATGAGAGTGTCGATGGGGGTCCAATTATTCTCCAGGCAGTCGTCCCAATTTTCCAGGACGATAATGTTGACACTCTCTCCGAAAGAATATTGAGGGAAGAACACAGAATTTATGCAGAGGCTATTAAGCTTTTTTCTGAGGATGCCTTGACGATTAATGGCAGGAAAGTAAATATTAAACAAGGGGGAAGTTTTGGAAAACATTGAAAGTGTTAAAGTAGGTATTGCCGGGGTTGGGGCAATTTCTCAAGTAGCTTATCTCCCCATATTAACTGAAATTGAAGGTCTTTACCCTTATGCAGTTTGTGATAATGACATTGTAAAGGCTAAGGCAGTGGCAAATAAATACAATGTTAGCCACATTTATGATGATTTTGAAGACCTTATAAAGAACCCAGAGCTGGATGCAGTGATCATCGCAACACCCAATTACCTACATTATCCAATGATAATGTCTGCTCTTGATTATGGAAAGGATATACTGAGCGAAATGCCTCTCTGTCTTAAGACAGAGGAAATGATAGAGATTGAAAAAACGGCAGAAACAACCGATCGAATTATAATGCCTGTAACAATTGGCAGATTCAGAGAGGATGTAAAAATCTTCAAAAGCCTGATTTCTTCGGGAGAACTTGGCTCTGTTTCGTATTCTAAGGCAGGATGGCTGAAAAGCCTGCGAAGAAGAGAGAAAAGCTGGAAGGATGACAGAGTTGAGGCAGGCGGTGGTGTAATTATGACCCTTGGACTTTATGTGTTGGATTATGTAGTTTGGACTCTCGGAAGGAAAATAAGTTCTGTTTATACCACACTCCACAGGACTGGAGATGTAGAGGATTCTGGCATAATGTTTCTTAAATTTGAGGATGGAACATTTACCTCCTTTGAGGTTAGCTGGACAATACTTTTCGAAAAGGATTTTACATTTTTTAATATATATTGTGAGAAGGGAACAGCTATTTTGAATCCGTTCAAAATAGAGAAACTATACGACGATCAAATAATGGAAATAACACCCAAAAATATACCTCGTCATCCATTTATAGATGCTTACAACAACATTCTTTTGCATTTCAGAGATGCTGTAAGAAGAAAGGTAAAAGCTGTTTACAGTGTAAAGGATGCAAATTATCTCCTTAGAGTTATAAAAGCAGGCTATAGATCTTTCGAGGAAGGGAAAGAGGTAAAACCTTTTTGAGGTATAGCCACAATGCACAAAAATATTTTAACCAATAGCTTGGGGAAGAATATCGTCATTATCACCTCTATTTCGGGGCTTTTGTTGGCTTTAAGCTTCGGTCCATTTAATTTAAACTTCCTTGCGTGGTTTTCATTTATACCCATTTTTTTTCTACTGGATATGAGAAAGGATGGTTTTAGAGTCGGCTTTCTCTTTGGTGTTTTCTTTTTCCTATTTTTACTTTACTGGATTCCATTCTCAAATGTTGAACCACAAACAAGAATATATATAATATTCGGATTTCTCCTTTTACTTGGATACCTTTCGGTATACTTTGGACTTGCATTCTATCTTTACCCAAAAATGAAACAAAGAGGGTTGATACTACTCTGGCCAATTGTATTTATTGGTCTTGAATTTTTTAGAACGCTTACCTCAAATTTTGGCTTTCCCTGGGGGGTGGTTGGGTATTCTCAATCGAGAATGTGGTTTTTAATCCAGTTTGCATCCCTTGGCGGATTGCCACTGGTTGGCATTTGGGTGATCTATCTTAATCTATTTTTTTATCTTTTCTTGAAATTAAGGTTAAGAAAATATCTTTACACCTTCCTATCCCTGATAATTATTCCTCTCATCGGTTCAATCATCTATGTACATTTATACAGATTGCCTTCGCAAAGCCTCAATGTTTGCATTATACAAACTGATATAAATCCTGATGCAAAAAGGGAAGGGTATAGTGAGTATAGATTGGAAGTAATTGATAGTTTAATAGAGGCAAATAAGGGTTATGATTTATACGTATTGCCTGAATCTGCTTCTCCCTGTTTTATATTCAATAATATTAATTGCAGAGGCAAATTTGAGAATCTATCCCGACGGTTAAAAACAGGGATAATAGCAGGAACGCCAGAGTACGAGTTTAAAAAGAATAAGACAGTATATTATAATTCAGTTGCTTATCTCGAAGATGGTATGCTAAATGGAAGATATAGAAAAAATTACCTTGTACCTTTTGTTGAGCGTTTTCCATATAATGATGTAATTCCTTTATTTGAACGAATCAACCTGGGTCAAGGTGATTTCTTCCCTGGAAGAAAATTTACTGTCTTTAAGGGTCCTGGTTACAAATTTTCTGTTCCCGTATGTTTTGAGGAGATTTTTCCCCGGGTGATAAGAAGGTTTGTAAGAAACGGTGCAAATTTTATCGTAAACATTACCGAGGATTCCTGGTTTGGTAAACTTTCAGGGCCATATCAGCATTTTGATATGTCTGTTTTTAGAGCCATTGAATATAGAAGATCTATCGTCAGATGTGCAAATACAGGAATAAGCGGTTTTATAGATCCGTTTGGGCGAGTAGTTGAAAAAACACATATCTTTACAAGGAATGTTGTATCTGACAGAATCCCGATAGTTAAAAGGTTGACAGTATATGCCAAAGTTGGCGATTTCTTTGGCTGGGTATCTCTTGCGTTTGCTATATTTATGTTTATAATACTCAAATTTAGAAAAGTAAGGAATATTAATATAGACGAGGAGAACAATAAAAAATGAAAAGATATCTTGAAAGAAGTATATATTCTCATCCTGTTATAAACAAAATAATAAAAAAGAGGAAAAATGAAGAGGTCTTCCTTGTTGGTGGGAGCATAAGGGATTTTCTTATTGGACGTGGGGTAAACGACATCGATATTGCAGTATCAGGAAGTGGAAAACTTTTTGCTTCGAAAATTGGGAGGTGCTTTAAACTTAAAGAGGAATTTGATGAATGGAGGGTCATATTAAATAATTATACAGTGGATGTTCTTGGTTTAGGAGATAAGCCTATTGAGGAAGATTTAATGAGGAGAGACTTTACTATCAATGCTATGGCTTATAATCTTATAGACGGCAAATTCTATGACCCTTTAAAAGGAGTGGAGGATATACAGAGAAGGATTATACGCGTTTCAAATGAGAAAAACTTATTAGATGACCCATTAAGAATTTTAAGGGGACTTAGACTTGCGGTTTCCCTTAATTTTGAGATAGAGAGAGAAACAAAGCTTCTGTTCATAAGATACGCACAAAATTTAAATATCTCTGCACCTGAGAGAATAAGACAGGAACTATTATTGATGTTTTATATGGATAATAGTTACAGGGGTGTGCTACCGAACGTTTTTGATGTCATCTTTCCTGGATTTATGAAAATGGAGGAAATAGGAGGGGGGAGGGGCACAGATATTACCCTACTTGAGCATTCAATTTTAACTGTAAAAAAGCTTGAAGACTTAATTAAGAATATGAAACCCTTTAAGAAATTTGAAAATAAGATGAGATTATATCTCAAAGATAAACTTCCACTGCTGAAAATAGCAGCTCTTATTCATGATATAAAAAAGCCAGAAACTATATCATATGATGATACTGGAGCAGTCCATTTCTATAGTCATGAACAGAAAGGCGCAGAATGGTTTACAAAGAGGGGAAAAGAGCTAAAATTTTCAAAAAAAGAGATCGATTATATATCAATGATAATAGGCAACCATATGTGGCTTCATCTACTATCAACCCAGGAGATTCTAACAGAAAGGGCAAAACGGAGGATCATATTCAAACTTGGAGAAGATGTGATGGGTCTTATTCTTTTTTCTTTTGCTGATGCCGAGGCATCTAATGGCAGAACAACGGAGAGAGTAATTTTTACTGGAAATGAAATTTTGAAATATTATTTTCATAAAAAGAAAGATATCAAAAAGATAATTATGGGCAAAGACTTGATAAAATATCTTGGTTTAACCCCCGGACCATACTTTGGAGAAATTCTCAAGAGGGTGCAGACTGCGTATGAAGAGGGGGATATAAGGACAAAAAAAGAAGCTATTGAACTGGCTAAAAGAATCGTGAAGGAAAGATAAAAAGACAATAATGTTGTCATTTTGAATAATGTTATTACATGTATGAGAAAAATCAAACCCCATTTATGCAATTCTTCTGTTTTTTTCTAAAAATCTTCTGTATTCCTTTATGGTGCACCCCAAAAACTGGACAAAATGGATGAGACAGTTATACCTAAAAAAAGTGATTAACCACAGGGAACACAGAGGGATATATTGATACTAAAGCACAAAGGATTTTTCTATGTTTTTCTCTGTGTACTCGTTGGGTGGGAAGACCGCATCACTTATATTAGACTTATACTGGTATAGAACGAACTATTAGAGCACGGAGAACATATGTATATCATTAACTTAGTCCAAAAAATGGGGCATCTCATTTTTATAAGGTGTTTAAGATGTTTTAGGTTTTTAATATTCCGGTCTCCTATATACAGACAAGGTAGAAGGGAATTAGAAAGTAAGGCAAGATAGGGGAAAATATAAAAAGAATAGCAAGGTAGAAGAAGTATAGAAAGAATAGCGAGGTAGAGAACAACAAAAGAAAAAAAGAAATAAAGAAAAAAAACTCTACCTTCTCCTACCTTGTTTTTCCTTATTAGTATTGACTTTTAAACTCCAAAATGTAAAATATAGCGATGAAATTTATAATAGTTTTTGATAATGATGCAAAAAACAGAAGACTCTCAAAGGGGTGGGGAATATCTATATTTTTCCCTGAGATACATCTTTTGATGGATACTGGCGAAAGCCCCATCTATCTTGAAGAAAACTTCAATATCCTGGGAATAAAGAAAGAAGATATTGGATATGTCTTTCTTACTCATGAGCACTGGGATCACATAGGTGGTATTGATGCTGTAAAAGGGGGTAAGAGGACCGTATTTGTCCCCAAAGGATTTACCGATGATTCCATAGAAATGCTAAATGCAATGGATTTTAAGGTCAAAGTAATATCAGAGCCCGGAGAAATACTTCCAGATATCTATTCAAGTGGTCCTCTCGGAGACGTCATTAAAGAGCAGAATCTTATTGTGGAGACCCAGAATGGTCTTTCAATTTTCACAGGATGTTCCCATCCAGGTCTTAAAAATATACTGGAAAACTCCAAGAGATTCGGGACCCGCGTATTCCAGGTTACTGGTGGATTCCATTTACTCGATA
>Ga0114934_10001094_pt1 | contig 17684 bp, 37 predicted proteins | sample 4SBtaG_2_FD_99695 | JGI IMG/M metagenome (GOLD analysis project Ga0114934, IMG submission 99695) | Deep subsurface microbial communities from Kolumbo volcano to uncover new lineages of life (NeLLi) - 4SBTROV10_white metaG | ecosystem: Environmental > Aquatic > Marine > Volcanic ...
CCAAGAAAATCCCCATAGTCTTTTAAAAATTCTCTGCTCATACCATTTTTTATAGCTCTACGAAATACCATAGATGAATGATTTGATTCTACTTCCACAACTTTTGGAAACATAGATTCTAATTCTTTAATGTAGTTACGAGCAAGATGAAGTTCATCTCCTGGAGATGGTAAGTCAGGGTCATGGTCATGCATATTGATAGCATGAAAATCTAACAGGTCGCCAATGTTAATAATTGTGTCGGGTTTAAATTCTTTTTTAATAGCAGATAAAAAAGCAAACGAATCTTTGTGATGATAAGGTATGTGTAAGTCACTGATAACCAAGACTTTTTTATTCACAACAATACTTTACACAAGTTATCCACATTATTCAACAGGTTTGTGTGGTGGATTTAATTCTTCAAATAAAGTCAGCAATCTTTTTTGAACTAAGTTTTTAATTTTCTCTTCTGCTAAATCATATTGTTGTTTGTTATTTAATTTTGCATGACATATATTTTCTGACGTGACAGTAAACATAATGTCTTTTGCAAGTGCATTAACAAAATTTGTCATTTATTCTCCTCCGTATTCGCCATACTGTTCTTGAAAAAATGGTAGTGGCGTGTCTTGTGGTCGCTTACCATCCATGAAATCTTGACCATGTTCATAACCTAAATTGTATGCAAAAACTAACAATTGTTCAAGATTGTGCAATTGACTGTCAGTTAATTTTTGTGTTGCTATAAATTTGTTAGCATTGTTAAAAATATAACCAACGTACTCTGCAATAGAATTAAAATTTTTTGCTTTTAGCATAATGTCTTGACCATCGTCAGTCATAATACTCATAAAATTACGCATTTGTCCCTCCTCTTGAATTTTTTTTTAGATATGTTAATGTTAACGATGGTTGAGTTTGATTTAAACATTGGTTTGATAACGCAGAAAGTTAAGAGATTAACACTACAACTCAATCACTTTCCCTCCATACTTAAATAATAATTGCAAAATTGATTTACATTACAATAATGCATGCACCTAGTTTCTTCACCTTTAGCTAACACTACTTGTATTCCTTTTTTATCAACTAAATCTTTTTCTTTTAAATATTGTTTTACTTGTTCCTCGTTTTCTAAAACTCGCAATGCAGTTTTTCTACCATCTTTTAAAACTCTATAAGTATCTTTCTTTTGCCATCTTTCTTTAGGTGTACAAACTGGTGTAATATCCATGTGTTCAGCGCTTTGATGTAATTTAATTCGAGATTCAATAAATTCTTGTTGTTCTTTTTTTGACCATTTCCTAATAGGTATCATTACAACTTGATGTTTAGGATAATCTTGTGATTGATAAGATTTTAATTTAGACCAATCTCTCAAAATAGCTAAAATATTTAATGTTTTTGGCATTAATTGTTGATTATTAACAACTAATTCATCAGGATTTTTATAACATAAATAATCTAATATATTTAATTGTTGTTCCCATTCTGATTTTTCTGATTTTAAAGCGTCCATTGCTGTCCAAACTGATGTTACTTTAAAATCTATTAACTCACTATTGCTTGTTAATAAATCTAATTGTCCTGATAAAATCCAATCGTTTATTTTGTAAAACAATCTTTTTTCAGATATGTCGTTTTTAGTACAAGCCCTCTCAATAATATGATGTGCATTTTGCCCTACTAAAGAAAATATTCTATCTGATACATCTTCCTCAATTAAATCTGCATTTTTTTCTTGCAATATTCTTATTCTTGGTGGTTTAATTAATTGAGTAGTGCTGATGTCACTACCACTGCTATCATAAGGGTCATTAACAACAGCATTTACAATTACTTGTGGCAAATTATATTTGTTAGTAATTTTAAATTGACTTTTCTTTTTATTTTTTTGTTTTAACGGGTATTTTGGAAAATCTATAACCATATTTAAAATGGAACATCTTCTGTGCTTGCTCCATTACCTCCATCGCCTTGGTCTATACTAATGTTTTGTAATTCTTGCGCTCTTAAAACTATGTTTGCTATGCCAGGCGTAAGTTCTTCAAACACAGATTTGTCACCGTTTTGATAATCTTCAATAGAAAAGAAAAGAGATTCGTGAAATTGTTTTTCCATTTCTCCGTTATGTGGCATTATACTATTTATTTTTATTTTACCGTTTGCTCCTTCTATGCAATTTAACATACATGTAACTCCCAATAATTTACTAATATCGAAACCTTGTTTTTCTGTTTCAGTAAAAGCTCTACCTCTCCATGATGTTAAATCTGCACCCAAATTTGATTTTTCATGAAGAGATAGAGTATAAAATTTACTTACAGTCATAGGTACACCATCATGCATTTCCTCTGGTGTTTCCCAAGTAATTAAAACTTCTCTTTTCCAAGATGTTTCACCGTTGTATTCCTTCCTTTGTGTGCCTAAGTCAACAACCTTGACACATCTTGCAGAATGTACTCCTGCAGGTATTTGTTTAAAAGCACTATTGTTTTGTGCAGTTGCCATTAATTCACTCATAAAATTAAATCCTCCTTTTATCAGTTATTTTAAATATATACTGCTGTTAATATATTGTCAAGGTTTTTTATTGACAGTGCTTAATTTTGTTATATATTATTATTTATGAGAAATTTAATAGAACAAGCTAAAGAACGTAAAACAGAAGTAATTAACAGATATGGAGGTAGAAATTTATCCAAAATGTTAAAAATATCACACCCTGCTGTAAGCAAATGGAAAGTAATTCCACCATTAAGAGCGTATCAAATAGCTGAATTTGGCGATTTTGACGCTGGTTACATTAGACCTGATTTACCTAAAGGTTATAGTGAAGTGTTTGATGTATTGAAAAAAATAGGTAATGGAACTATACCAGCATCTTTATTAAATTTTAATTAGGCAGAAGGCAACTCCACAACACCGTTAATCTTCCTCTTTTGTTGTCTTCTGCTCTTATGGCAATGCCATAGTTTTGCCATAGCTTTGCTATCAATTTGCCAATGGCAAAAAATAGCTCTTCATCTTCTATCTTCATCTTCTAACTTCACCTACATACAAGATAGTTGACAAGGTTATTGTTATTGATATATAATTGATACAGGTTAACGTAATGAGAAAAACTACTACTACAGAATCAAGTCCTAGTTTTCAATTTTATGCAGGAGATTGGATTAGTGACCCTAATAGAATGAGATTAAGTTTAGAAGAACAGGGTGCATATATTTTACTGTATTGTCATTGTTGGAAAGGTTTTAAAATACCTTTTGATTATGAAGTTATAGCCCGTATGTGTAATTGTTCATTAGATAAAGCTAAAAAAATATTTCCAAAAATAGAACACTTATTTAAACTGCAAAATAACAAGTTAATTTGTATACAAGCCGAAGAAGAAAGAAGAGAACAGGCAAAAAATAGAGCTAAAAGAAGTAGTGCTGGCAAAAAAGGAGCTAAAGCAAGATGGGAGATGAGCGAATAAAATGGTTAATTCACACAACGGTTATGTTTTTTATACTGACGTTAGCCATTACTATAGGTTTCTTTCTGTTTTTGGTGAGCAACATACATTCCAAACTTTTGACGACAAGGGTAAAAATAAAAAACTTATCAAACAATTGCATGGAACGATTAAAGAACATTTTCATGAAATAGCTGAATTAAATAAACAGGGTGCAGGTGTTTTCTTTACTGTAAATCAAACTGATTTAATTGGTAGGACAACTAAACATATAGAAAAAGTAAGAGCAGTATTTATTGATTTAGATGGCGCGCCTTTGCCTGATAAATTTGAATTAAATCCACATTTTATAATTAACACAAGTCCAAATAAATATCATTGTTATTGGCTTGTAAAAGACATGCCATTAGAAAGTTTTTCTTTGTATCAAAAAGCACTAGCAATAAAATATAACAGCGACCCTGTAATTTATGATTTGCCTAGAATTTTAAGAGTCCCAGGATTTTTTCATAAAAAGAACAAACCACACCCAGTTAAAATTGTGTCACAAATTGACAGGCAACCTTATACAAAAGACCAAATAAAAATTACCTTAAAATTAGAAAGACCAAAGGAAAAAATTATAGAACGTACTAATTATAAATCTAATTACAATGGTAACAATAGCTATGGTGCAGAGCAGGGAGCTAGGCACGAAAGATTAGTTCGCATGCTTATAGGTATTAGATTAAGAGGTGAAAGCTATGAGTACGCTAGAAACGAAGCTTTGCAATTTGCTGAAAACTGTACACCACCAGAAAAAAATTCAGAAGTTATTTTCCAATTAAACGATATATGGAGAAGGTATGCACCATTTAAGGGACTATCAAATACAGGCAATAGATAATCTTCGTGAAGTTTTTTCACAAGGTTTTAAAAAAGCCCTGTTAGTTGCACCCACTGGAAGTGGCAAAACAGTAATTGCGTCATCATTAATCCAACAAGCAGTAGAAAAAGGAAGCAAAGTGCTATTTGTAGCACACAGAAGAGAATTAATAATGCAATGTTCAAGAAAGCTTTATGATTTTGGAATTAATCATGGTGTAATCATGGCAGGTAAAAGTCCAAATCCTTATTATGACGTGCAAGTGTTGTCGATACAAACATTTAATGCAAGAAAAGATAACAACGATTTTGATTGGCCAGATGCAGATATAATTATATTAGATGAAGCACACAGGTCAACGTCAAAAAGTTTTACTAATCTAATAAACGATTATAAAGATGCAATTATAATTGGATTGACTGCGACACCAATAAGAAACGACAGGCAAGGACTAGGTAATGTTTATGAAAAATTAGTTATTGCAAGTGATATAAAAAAATTAACAGAGCAAAATTATTTAGTGCCAATAAGATATATTGCACCTCATGTACCAGATGTTAAAGGTTTAAAAATTGTTGCAGGCGATTATGAAAAAAAAGGATTAGAAAAAAGAATGAACACGCCATATTTAATAGGCAATATAGTAGAACACTGGAAACAATATGCTGTATCCAGAAGCACTGTAGTTTTTGCAACATCAATAAATCATTCAAAACAATTAGCAAAAGCATTTAACGCACAAAATGTGACGGCAGGACACATTGATGGAGAAATGGATGAAACAGAAAGGGAAGAACAATTAGAATTGTACAAGCAAGGTAAAATAAAGGTCTTGTCAAACTGCCAAATCCTGCAAGAGGGATGGGATTCCCCTCATACTTCTTGTGTAATCTTGGCAAGGCCTACCCGTTCTAAAATTATGTATTTACAAATGATTGGTAGAATTTTGCGTCCATATAAAAACAAGGAAAACAGTATGGTTATAGACCATGCAGGAGCAATTTATACTCACGGATGGCCAGATGAGCCAATTAATTGGACTCTCAATACTACGGAAGTTTTATTGCGCAAAGAACATGATAAAAAACCACCAGAAAAAGAGCCATTTACTTGTTTAAAATGTAATTATGTATATAAACCATCAAAAGAATATCCCGAATGTCCAAATTGTGCTTTTATGCCAACTAAAAAAACAAAAGAAATTTTAGTTAAACAAGGACGACTTAAAGAATTAAAGAAAGACAAAGTTGCTGATAAAAAAAAGTTTTTTGCCGAATTAAAATATTATGCATTATTAAAAGGGTTTCAAGTAGGATGGGCTAGTTGGATTTTTAAAGATAAGTTTGGTCATTTTCCAAAAGATAAAAGTTTAAAACCTACAAAACCTAGCGATGAAGTTTTAGGATACATACAACATTACAATATAAAAAGAAAATTAAGACAAGAAAAACAAAATAAATTATTAGGAGGTACAAATGGAACAATTAGCACAAGAGTTTGAAATACACAAATTGAGAGAATTGGGTAAAAAACATGGAACAGCATTAAAAAATTTAGTGCAATTAGAAGACACCAAAAAAATATTGAAAGCAACTATCATGTTAGAATATCAAATAGGAGCAAACGGAAAACCTAATTCTGTTTCGGCACAAGAAACTTTTGCATATGCAGATGAAAGATATAAAAAACATATTGATGCTATTGCAGAAGCAACAGGCCTAGAAATGCAATTGAGATGGGAAAAAAGAATAATTGAAATAAAATTAGAGTTAATTAAAGTAGAGTCTTTTAATGGCAATGCAGAAAAAAAAGCATATAGTATATAGATATAGTTGCTGGTGGGAAGACGCAGTAAGTAAGTCAGAATGGGAATCTTTTTCATCAGCTATTCAAAGTTTGCCAAAAATAGTGTACACTGAAGGATATCTAATTCATAAATCTAAAACTGTGCATATATTTAGTATGACTTTTATTGGTGATGAAATAGGTGAGCAAATGATTGTACCAACCAGTGCAATAAAAAAGCTTGTTAAACATAAAGATAGCAAATTAATTTTACAGGAAATAAGCTATGGCTCGATATAAAACTAAAGAAGACAAAGAGCATATGGATAAAGTGGCTCGTTTGGGGTGTTTGATATGTAGAAAAGAGGGACGTATGTTTGTGCCAGCAGAACTACACCACATTCGGGACATAACAATGTTTGGTCTAGGTCAAAAAGCAAAACACACGCAAGTTTTACCTTTGTGTGTAAAACATCACCGCATAGGAAAAGAATCTTTTCATCACAATAGTAAGGGATTTAGTAAAAAATGGGGTAGTCAAAAAAAGTTGTTGAAAGAGACTATAGATTTATTAATACATGATAGTTACTTTATGGAGGAATAATATGAAGATAGTAAAAAGAAATGGAGAACTACAAGATTTTGATTCTACAAAATTAATTAAAACAATTAATGCTGTTTATAAGACAGTTGAAACTTTACAAATTATTAATCAAATAGAGAAAGAATTAAATACCACACGATTTAAAGAATTTTACCCTAATACTGAAAATATAAAAGATTTAGTTGAAAAATATGTCATGTTAAGTAAAAACAAACAAATATAAGCTGTTTTATAATGTTTTTACCTATATCTGAATGGTCTTACCCCATTTATTAGACAAGTGCTTGAGAAAGGGCTTAAAAAGCGTTAGGAAGCGTATTGTTTATTTGGAGGTTTTTTTAAGCCCTTTTTTTCGTGCTTTAACTGAATTAGCGTGTTTTTTTGCCATTTCTGACTTTCTACTAGCCATTGATTGAAAAAATCCACCTTTGTTTAATTTAAATTTTTTACGTTCTGTCATATTACCACCCATAATGTTGTAAATAATGGCAAGTATATTTTGTATTGTCAATTTGACTATACTTGCATTTGATTTCATCCCATTGAAAAGTTTTCCATTTGCGTTTTTCACAAGACCATGATTCAGATTCTTGTGTATCAAGTAAGCAATCTTCACAACAAAAAACACCATTGTTTTTTATAAATATATAACTATTTAATTGCTGTTCTGAACAGTGCATACAATTTAATCTTTTCATAAAAACATACCTACAATACTAATAACTGAAGTTAACATAAAAATTACAAAAAGTAAAAGACAAAAAATAAAATAATAATGTACCCATAATGGGGTTTTATGTTTTCCCTCATCTACTTCCCAACCAAATGGATTTGGCTCTGTAAATATTGTTAATATTCCACCACAATATACTGTTAAAAGTAATATTACAAATATAGTAAAACTCATAAACACCCCTTAATTAATATTGATATAAATAAAATAATGTTGATTACTAATAAACTAACTATAGTTATTGCCATCATATCATAACTGTTCATTGGTTTCCTCCTCTCTTATATAAAATTCCTTCAACACGATGTGCTAAAATTTTTTCAATACGATGTTGTAAATAAATATCCTTTACGTGAGTACCAGATAAACCTAAATCTAACTCTTTTAGAAGTGTTAACAATTTGTTTGTACTCCAATATTTATATTTGCTCATTGGTTTCCTCCATTAATGTGCCATCATCAAGCAACCTTTGATATTCATCACAATCTTCCTCTTCGTAATCACAATGTATGTCAACGTACACATCATCCTCAATGTCAATCTGTGCAACATCATGACCTTTAAAATCTGTATCTATTAAGTTAACAATTTTTTCTTTGTCTTTTACTTTATTTAATATTCTAATTAACTCTCTAACTTTCATTGGTTTCTTCCTCCCGTAATTGATAATGAGAAATGTAATCTTTCTCATTAACTAATTTGTACTTACTTTTCTTTTCATCCCACATAAAAAACTTAGAATTTTCTACAAACCATTTTCGCCAAAATTTAGGATTTATATCTCCTTCCTTAATTTCTTTCGAGTAAAAATCTTTTAACCCTTTATCATAACCATCATATTCATCCCATTTTTTATTTTCAATATCATCCCAATGGGAATCTATGCAACTTTCACTACAATAAATATCAAATGGTCTTAAATTACAATCAATGAAACTTAAAAGATTCATTTCCCCACATCTGTCGCAATACTTATCCATTGGTTTCCTCCATTATATCATTACAAAAAATATCGTCCATATCATCGCATACTTGTTGAAAATCATAGTAATCAAATCTATCAACTAGTTTTTTCCATTGTTTGTCGCTAATGTTCATATCATCGTACCAACCATTAACATCGCCTTTTGCCCAATATGCAACAATAATTTCATCATCTTCATTGTTGTATTTTTCTAATCGTGCAATTAATTCTTTAACCTTCATCATCTTCCTCCTCTTCTATAACATGGTCATATTGCTCATGCTCCAAATCTTCATAAGCCATAATCTCAGCGTCTTTAGGACTATAACCTCTGTCAAGATATTCCTCGTAACGTCCTTCTAAATATCTTTCCGTGTATTCATTACTCAATTTGTAAACCTCCCAAGATATCTTATAGCTTTAAATAGCAAGCCTATGTCATCTTTATATTTACCTAAACCTTGATTGCAACGCTTACATAACAATCCTCTAACTATTCCTGTCTTATGACAGTGGTCAATTGCAAGTCGGGTGTTTTGGTCTTTACCTTTTTTGCCACAAATACCACAAACTGGATTTTCATATAATTTATTAAATTCTTTTTCTGTAATATTGTATCGCTTACAAGTTACCTTAACATTATCCTTCCAAACTTGCGCTTTACCCTCAGCAGTTTTCCTGCGCTTTCTGGATAAAAGTTTTCCATATTCACGCCTGTACTCTAAGGGGTAAAGTTTCTTATCTATCTTAATATCAAAATTGTGCTTTTTATTACCCATAATTTACTCACCCATTTGAGTTCCACTGCCTTTGCAGTAAATCTCAAAAATATAATCTTTGTTACTTGATATTTTTTCTAAGTGTCTTATGTCACTTAAACATTCTTTATAATCATCATAAACACCTTCAATACGATATGTACTTTCTAGCATGTCTAATCTTTTAATGATTATATATTTAACAAATTCGCATTCACTCATTATCTTTTACCTCCGTATTTTTAATTTCCGAATCTATCCTCTCTGAATATGCTTTTAAAAAATCACTTAAAAGCGTTTCGTAATCAGTATCTTCATTAATTTCGATACCTGCCATATCAAAAATGGTTTTATCTTCGTTACTCATTTTTGTCCTCCTTTGTTAATTTATTTACATCTGCAGTGCAACCTAAAAATTGATTACCCCACATGTCTTCAGCAGTGCTTTGAGTAATTTGATACTTGGAAACTCCTCGATGAGTAGATGAGCCAATGTCCTCAGCTTCTAAAATTTCTTCAGCAAGTTGTGAAGGATGGTCAGCATAACCTTCCATTAAAGCTTTTTCATCTCCCCACCAAGTTTCCTCATCAATCCAAACATCAATTGTATAAGCAATCTGCCTTCTTCCATTCAAAGTTACTTTAATTTGCTTTGACATAATCTAATTCCTCCTTACTCGTTCCTACAATCTCATTAATCATTTGAATTATAGTATCTGAGTATCCACCATTATTGTGCCATCCCATATCTACGCTCCATAACCATAACGAATCCCTATCGGATATCGATACGCGTTCGCGCATGTGTGTGATGAATCTGTACAAGATATTAGCTCGTTTAATTGGGCAAGTAATTTGCAAAACATTGTCCACATGTTGTACAGCGACACTTTTATAAAGTTTTAGAAGTTCCTTATCAGCATTTCTTCTTAACATAATGTTGTTTGATACAATCAGAAAAAAAGCGCCCTCTTACCTCAGCGCTCATCCAGCTATCTGGAAATGTAAAGATTGTCTAATTGGTCTTCAACCCAATCTCTAATCTCGCCTTCCACATCAGCAGTAACGACTTCATCAACATCAAGCCCAGCAAAATTTAAAATAGTTTTGATGGCTCTACGTAGCTCAGTTTGAGTTGCAGAATATTCAGTCAACATTGAATCCAATTCTACAAGCTTTTCTCTAAGCTCAGTTTCGTTGAGAGTACTAAATTTAGTTTCCTCTGACATTGTATCTTCCTCCTTATTTAATGTTAGCTTCCTACGGCTACAATAGTATGTTAATCACTGTTAACAGAATTGCAAGGGGTTATTTTAAAATAATTTATATAGGTCAGTTTGCCGACCATACTATCTAGTATATGTAGATGTTGAATGCCAATATTGATATAGTAAGACAACATTAATAAAACGACTCCATATAGTAATATTGATATGGCAAGGTAACATTCCTATCATGGATGAGCCAAGACCATAATTATAATGCTTCCACACGCACTGACACCCCCCCCACCCCCAAAGCGCGCGTGCATGGACATACTAATGGATTAGTCCCCACAGTGGAGGGTAAAATCGCAATATTAACCTCATTTTATTGACAAGATACCTATAGGTTTGTAAGATATAGATATGAGTAAAATCCTTACAGAGCAACAAAAACTGTTTGTTCAGCACTATAGCCAATCAGGTAATGCAAAACAGTCAGCAATTAAAAGTGGGTACTCAGAAAAATCTGCAGAACAGCAGGGTTATGAGTTAAAAAACAAGCTTGCAGGCGAAATTGAAAATGCTACTAGAAAATTAATGGCAGGTGCTGTACCAATGGCAGTTAATAAATTAAAAGCATTGGCCGAAGACCCAAAAATAAGTCCTTCGGTAAGGTTGGGTGCAATTAATTCTATCTTGGACAGAACTGGTTATCAAACAACGCACAAAGTTGAAGATGTTACTGGTAAAAAAACTGACGAGGAATTGCAAACAGAGTTAAATCATTTATTATCTTCTATTTTTGTAGATAAAAAAGATATTAACTAGAGTTAACTATGCAACCTGACGCACTGCGAAAGAGTTTTGAGGTCTTGCACCAAAAAGTAACAGCAGTTATTTATTATTGTGGTACTACTTATAGTAAAGATGCAGAGCTTATGCGTATAATTAGAGAAATTGCAGAGCCATTAGACGATTTATATAGCCATTATTGGGAGCTAGATTTAGAAATGATACCAAAAACCAAGGATAAAATACTAAATTGAGCGAAGAATTAGCAAGAGCAGTAGAAATAGCTAAAGAATTAGAGCATAGAAAAGCTACAAATAAACTAGCAGACTATAAACCTTACGATTATCAAAAAAAATTTCACAATACTGTAGCATCACAACGATTACTTATGGCAGGAAATAGGATAGGCAAGTCGTTTTGTGGTGCAACAGAACTAGCAATACATCTAACAGGCAAATATCCTGACTGGTGGGAAGGTAAAAAATTTGATAGACCTATTAGAGCGTGGGCAGGTGGCTCATCTAACGAAACAACTAGAGATATATGCCAAAAAGAATTAGTAGGACAACCCGATGACCCGTCAGCTAGAGGTACTGGCTCTATACCACTTAAAGATATAGGCGAAACTACAAGAAAACCAGGTGTACCTAATGCTCATAACTCCCTTGTTGTTAAACACGTTACAGGTGGTTGGTCAAGATTAGGGTTTAAAGCATATGAAATGGGTAAAGAAAAATGGATGGGAGAAGCTGTAGATGTAGTATGGCTAGATGAAGAACCACCAGGACCAATATATAGTCAAGCATTAACAAGAACTGCAGATAGAGGTGGTATTGTATTTATGACTTTTACTCCTGAAAATGGAATGACAGAAACAGTTGCACAATTTGTAAACAATTTAAAACCAGGACAAGCATTAGTACAAGCTGGGTGGGACGATGCACCTCATATGACAGCAGATGTAAGAGAACAGATATTAGCTGCTTTGCCACCACACGAAAGAAAAATGAGAGAACAAGGCATACCACAATTAGGTTCTGGTCTTGTCTTTCCTATTGCTGAAGATGATATTATATGTGACCCAATAGAAATACCTACATACTGGCCAAGATTATGTGGCATTGATTTTGGGTGGAATCACCCTACTGCTGCTGTGTGGATTGCATGGGATAGAGATGCAGATATAGCATATGTTTATGATAGTTATGCTATGCGACAGGAAGCTGTACCTATCCATGCATCTGCAATTAAAGGTCGAGGTACTTGGATACCAGTTGTATGGCCTATGGATGGTAGACAAGCAGATAAAGGTTCTGGTAAATCACTTACAGAACAATATAGAGCAGAAGGTTGTAATATGTTGCGAGAACATTTTAGTAATCCACCATCTCAAGGACAAAGAGATGGCACAGGTGGCAATTCAGTTGAAGCTGGGATACAAGAAATGTATACTCGTATGCAGACAAAAAGATTGAAAATATTTAAAAACCAAGATAAACTATTACAAGAACTGCGTATGTATCATCGTAAAGACGGAAAAATTGTACCCATTAACGATGATGTTATTTCTGCAATGAGATATTGTGTTATGTCATTAAGAAAAGCTAGGGTAAAAAATTACGAACCTACTTACATACAAGCAGAATCTGAATTTAATGTTTTTGCATAGGAGATAAATATGCCAAGTGGAAAAGGAACTTACGGAACTAAAAAAGGTAGACCACCAAAAAGGAAACCTAAATGACTAAAAAGAAACCAGGATTATACGCAAACATTAACGCAAGAAAGAAAAAAGGTATAAGTAGACCTAAATCTAAATCTACTATTAGTGCAAAAGCTTACGCTAATATGAAATCAGGTTTCAAAAAAGGTAAATCATAATGGGTAGAGGTGGAGGACCAGTTGGAGCTATATTTAGAGGTGTAAAAAGCGTAATAGGTGGTGTTGGAAAAACTATTATGGGTGGTTTAGGTATAGGTAAAAAAAAAACAAAACCTGCACCATCTGACCCAGCAGCAAAAGATTCATTAAATACTGCAGCAGCAGCTCTTGGTATGCGCCAAAGAATGTCAGGTTATTCAGGTAGAACAAGTACTGTTTTAGGTGGCGCAGAAGGTGTTACAGAAGAAGCTAGTGTTACACAACCAAGATTAGGATAATGTTTGAAGTAACTAATTCAATTGAACGCAGACAAGAATTTTTTGATTGGTTACAACCAAGAGCAGATTTAGACATAGGACTAGAAGATTCAACATACCTTGGATTTACAGAAAATGGCAAAATATTAGCATGTATCTTGTTTTCTGGATACGATGGACATAATTTATTTATACATTTAGCTATAGAACACCCTAGAGTATGTCAAAGAAAATATGTAAAAATGATGTTTGATTATATTTTTAATAAAGTAAATTGTCACAGAGCAACTGCTACAGTAGATGAAAAAAATTTAAGAATTAAAAAATTAATAGAGGGTGTTGGTTTTAAAAAAGAAGGCAGCATACGAAATATGATAAAAAGAAAGAATAAATTACTAGATGTTGCAATTTATGGTATGATAAAAGATGAATGTACATGGATTTAAGGAGCAACTATGGGCGCATTGTTTGGTGGTAAACCAAAAGATAAAACAGCTAGCTTGTTAGCACAACAAAGAGCAGAAGAAAAAGCTGAAGATGCTAGACTTGAAAACGTAAGATTAGCTAATATTAAACGAAGACAAGGTGGTTTATCTGGAACTATTATGACAAGTGGTCAAGGTGTTACAGAAGAAGCTGATGTAAGTAAAGGATATTTGTTAGGTTAATGGATTCTACGCAAAAATTTGAATATTTTAAAAAACGATTATCTGCAATGGATTCAGATAGAGGTACATGGGAAGACCACTGGCAAGAAATACTTGACTATGTAATGCCAAGAAAAGCAGAAATAACATTTATTAGAGCAAAAGGGGAAAAACGAAGCGAAATATTATTTGATTCAACAGCTATTACTGCTAATAATTTACTTGCAGCTAGTTTACAAGGCACATTAACGTCACCATCTTTGCAATGGTTTTCTATAAAATTAAGAAATAAAGAATTAAATGAAGATAGAGAAGTACAATTGTGGTTAGAAGACGCTGCAAAAAAAATGTATGAAGTTTTTAATGAAACAAATTTTAACACAGAAGTACATGAATTATATTTAGATATGACATCAATAGGTACAGGATGTATTTTTATTGAAGAAGGTAAAGATGGTTTTGAAAAAGATTTAATACATTTTAGCACGTTGCATATTGCAGAATATTATATTAAAGAAAATGTTAATGGATATGTAGACACTGTATATAGAAAATATAAATTATCAGCACGACAAGCAGTACAAGAATTTGGTGAAGATAATTTAGGCGAAAAAATATTACAAGCTGCAGCAGATAAACCAGATAAAATGTTTAATTTTATACATGCTGTAGAACCTAGCGAAGATTACGAAAGAGTTTTTGGAGAATCCCCAATAAAATTACCAGTTCATTCTTGTCATCTATGTATTGAAGATAAAATGGTAGTAAGAGTAAGTGGGTATAATGAATTTCCATTTCTTGTCCCTAGATGGGCAAAAGCAACTGGAGAAATTTATGGACGTTCACCATCTTATAATGCATTACCAGATATTAAAACATTAAATAAAGCTGTAGAAATAGGATTAAAAGCATGGTCTAAAGCTATTGACCCACCATTATTAGTACAAGATGATGGAGTTATAGGTAGAGTAAGAATGACACCAGGTGGTATTACTGTAGTAAGAAACGATGCTGCAATAAAACCTTTACAAATTGCAAGTAATTGGCAAATAACTGATTTAAAAGAAACTCAATTAAGAACAGCAATACGTCAAGCATATTATTCTGACCAGTTACAATTACAAGATGGTCCACAAATGACTGCTACAGAAGTACAAGTTAGATACGAACTTATGCAAAGATTACTTGGACCAACACTCGGTAGGTTTCAATCAGAGTTTTTAAATCCATTAATAGACAGAGTTTTTGGAATTATGTTTAGAGCAAGAGCATTTAGACCACCACCAGAAATAATGCAAGGTCAACAGTTAGATGTTGAATTTATTGGACCATTAGCACGTTCACAAAGAATGGAAGAAGCTGTTGCTGTAGAAAGATTGTATCAATTAGCTATGGAAGTTGGACAAGCTGACCCTAGTATATTAGATTTAATTGATAATGATAAAGCTATAAGAATGAGAGCAACATTATTAGGTGTACCAAAAAGTGTATTAAGAGGAGAAGATGAAGTTGAAGAAATCAGAGAGCAACGTGCAGCTCAACAACAACAAATGCAACAGCAACAAATGATGGCAGAACAAGCAAGAGCTATGAAAGATGAAGCATCTGCAATGCAAACCTTAGCACAACCCGAAGTTGACCAAGCAGTACAACAAGCTAGCACAGAACTTGAAGAAACAGCATAATGATAGATAATGCAGATAAGCAATTAAAACAATTAGAAGGAGATTATAAAACTACTTTTAATACAAAAGAAGGCATAAGAGTTTTAGCTGATTTAGAATCAGCTTATTATCATAGGAGTTCTTTTAGTAAAGACCCTTATGAAACTGCTTTTAATGAGGGGAGTAGAGCAGTAATTGTCAGAATAAAAAATCTTATAAAAGGAGGAACAAATAATGTCTGACGAACAAATGACCACCGAGTCACAAGATAGCCCACAAACAGAACAAAATTCTGGTTCAGTGCTTGGGTCTAGTACAGTAGGTGATAATCAAAATTGGAAGGATACGCTGCCTGACGAATTGAAAAACGACCCTACACTAGAAAATTATAAAGATGTTGAATCACTAGCTAAAACAGTAGTGCATCAACAAAAAATGATGGGTAATAGAATACCTATGCCTAAAAATGATGAGGAAAAAGCAGAACTTTACAGCAAGTTAGGTAGACCTGACGAACCTGATAAATATGATTTAGCAATTCCAGATTCACATAAACAACATTTTCATGATACAGCTTTAAATAATTTTAAAAATGTTGCACATCAAATTGGTTTAAACAATGACCAAGTAAATGCATTAATTGATTATCAAGTTAAAGAATTAGATGCACAACAAAATTTAGTCAATGCTGGTTCAACAAATCAAAAAGAAGAAGTTGAAGCAGGCCTTAAAAAAGAATGGGGATATGATTTTGATAAAAATTTAAAAGCTGCACAACGAGCAATGCAAGTTTATGCTGATGACGAATTAATGGATTTAATGAACACAGAAGTAGGAAATAATCCTGCTGTTATAAAATTGTTTGCTAGATTAGGTAAAGATGTTACTGAAGATATGGCACAAAATACGCAAAATAATTCATTGCAAGTGTCACCTTTAGATGCAAAACAAGAAATACAACAAATTATGGCAGACACAAGTCATCCATATTTTGACGCATCTAATCCAGAACATAAAAATGCAGTCGAACATATGCGACAATTGCACGAAAAAGCATTTGGCAATAGTTAATTTTTTATGATATAATTTGCGTACCTAGTTCGCCCTATTAGGATAACGAATCGGTAGCCGTATGTGGCTATAAAACATAGGTTTCCCGTTTAGGATAAAGACCGATTTAAAAATTTTTTAATAGGAGGACTGAATTATGTCAGTACAAATTACAACAGCTTTTGTCGAACAGTATAAAAGCAACGTATTTCATTTGGCGCAACAAAAAGGTTCAAGACTTAGAGATGCAGTTAGAACAGAAACAGTTACTGGGAAATCTCATTTTTTTGAAAGAATCGGTTCAGTTGCAGCTCAATTAAGAACGTCACGTCACTCCGATACTCCTCGTATGGATACACCACATTCCAGACGTAAAGTAACAATGGACGATTATGACTGGGCAGATTTAATTGACAACGAAGACAAAGTAAGAATGCTTATTTCCCCACAATCAGATTATGCACAAGCAGGTGCATGGGCTATGGGAAGAGCAATGGATGATGCTATTATTACAGCAGCTACAGGAAACGCTTTAGGTGGAGTAGCTGGTGGAACAACTATTGCATTACCATCAGGAAACAAAGTAGTTCACGCTAGTGGAGGTTTAACACTTGCAAAATTACTTTCTGCAAAAGAAATAATTGATGCAAACGATGTAGACCCTGAAGAAGAAAGATTTATTGTGTGTGCAGCAGGTCAAATTACAGACTTGTTAAATGTTACACAAGTTACATCTTCTGATTTTGCTACAGTAAAAGCATTAGCACAAGGTGAAATTGATACTTATCTAGGATTCAGATTTATCCGTTCACAAAGATTAGGAACAGATAGTGATGGAAACAGGCAAGTATTAGCATTTTGTAAATCAGCAATAGGCCTTGCATTAGGTGCAGATATTCAAACTAAAATATCTGAAAGAGCTGATAAAAATTACGCAACGCAAGTATTTCTATCTATGACAATCGGTGCTACTCGTATCGAAGAAGAAAAATTAGTAGAAATTGCCTGTACGGAATAAAATTTAAAACAAGGAGGA
>Ga0114934_10001095_pt1 | contig 17683 bp, 32 predicted proteins | sample 4SBtaG_2_FD_99695 | JGI IMG/M metagenome (GOLD analysis project Ga0114934, IMG submission 99695) | Deep subsurface microbial communities from Kolumbo volcano to uncover new lineages of life (NeLLi) - 4SBTROV10_white metaG | ecosystem: Environmental > Aquatic > Marine > Volcanic ...
ATTGAAGATTGAGAAGTAACATACTGTTTGTATTGTTCTTCTTTTTCTTTTTTCTGTTTAGCTTCTATAGATTTAAGTTCATTTTCAGCTTGTTGTCGAATGTCTTTTTTTCTATCCGACTCAGCTTTTGCTCGAACATATTCAATTGGGTCATCTTTATAAAGTTGGTCCCAATCAACATCTTCTGGTTTTTCTTGCTTCAAAAAAGATTGTATTTGCGTAGCATACTTATCTCTTTCTTCTTTGACCGCTTTCATTTCAGTTTGTGTTTTAGATCGTTCAGCATCTAAGCCTTTGCGTTCTTCTGCTAACTGTAATGTTTTAGTCGAGTAATCTTTTTGCCTACTATATCCTGCAAGAAGTTCGTTAAGGTTAACTTTTTCATCTTGTCCGTTTACTTTAACGGAATAAAGTTCCTCACTAGCTTCTGCTGGGGAGTTGTCGTCAATTTCCTCTAGTTCCAAATCCTGTGGAGTTGGTTCATCGGATGGTGCGTCTGGTTTTGCTTTTGCTTCCTGTTCACCTTCTGATGCTGGTAATTCGTTCTCTGCGGTTATTAAGTTCTCGAATTGACCTATTAAATTTTCTTTAACCTGTGGCTCTGCCGTAGGTTGTTCTTGGACCGCAGTTTCCATTTCTGGATTGTCTGCCATTTAGTTATTCCTTTTTTAGGATTGTACCCGTTTCCATTATGGATTGTATTCGGGTTTGTACGGAGTCAAGCATCTTTACCATCATGTAAATTTTTTCTCTTGCTTCCGTATCACGAAGTGGAGTAGCTAATAATTCATCAACTAATTCCTTTCGTAAATCTGTATATGCTTTTTGATAAAGCGGATTATCTATAATTGCTTTAGCATCATTAGATAATTTAATTTCTTTTTCTGTTACCATTAATACCTGACTCATCATCATAAAAATTATCAGCAGGTGTTGTTGGTTGAGTATAATATTGTTGATAATTATAATTATTATTTCCACCAGCGTTAGAACCAGTAACCTCATGCGGATTTATTGTACCACCAGATTTAATTGCATCATCAATAATTTCATCACTTGACATAGTATTTGAATAAATTTCTGCTTCAGTCTTTTTTTGATTATTTGCTTTTTGTCTTTCTTGATAAGCAATTTGTTCTAATGTTTGACCTAAAGCAAAATTGCCAGCATATTGATCTTCTAAATTAATTTGTGTTCCATTAGCTTTGCTATCAGTAACATTTATGCCACGCTTTTTAAGTTCAGCTATCATTTTATCTCTTTTATCTTTTTGCAAGCCACCAAACATTAAAGCAAATTGAGGATTAAAGATTGAACCTTTTTTTAATTCTAACAAACCGCCTTTACTTGGTAAATAACCAAGGGCATGATTTTTTAACCATCCTCTATCTATAAGATTTTGAATGTATTCCATGTTAGTCATTCCAGCTATTTCTTCATCTGTAGGAATATATAATTCGTTATTATTATTATTATCATCCCTGTTATTTTGTTTTTGACACATTGGATGACCAGCGTTTGCTGGCAATGAACAAAAAACCCCCATATCAAAACCATCTTCAGGTGTTTCTGGATCTGGTGTCATTGGATTTGTATTCCATTGATAAGGCGTTGCTGTTGCAAAATTCATAGGAACCGCACCTAGTGGTGTTCCTCCTCCTGCTACAATAGTATTAAATAAAGATGATTGGCCAAAAGGTGTAAACTGTACCATTATAAAGTTCCCATTTGTGCTTTTTTATTTATCTTTTCTCTTTCTATTGATAATTCTGCTAGCATTTCTTGTTTTTTTAATTCCAATTCTGCTTCTTGTGTTTGTTTTTTCAATTGTAATTCAGCTTCCATTTTTTCTTTTTTCAATTGTAACTCAGCAATGTTTTTTTGTTTGTCTGCTTCTATTTGTTGTTGAGTAGCAATAAGCAACGGATTTTCTTGCATAGGGTCTTTAGGAGGTTCGGGAGGAAGTGTTTCAGGATTTGTAAAAAATTCCTGAGGTGATTTGAACCCAGCATTATGAACCATTCTTTCTAAAGTGTTATAGATATTTTGTTCATTTGCTAATTTACTACCTGACATTAAGATTTTTTCTTGGATGCCTAATATTTGCCCTAAAATTTGAAGCCGTTGCTCATGGCTTCCTGTTCCTAATCCCACATTTATTGATAAATTAAATTTATTTTTCCATTCTCTTGGGTCTATTGGAACATATTCATTTCTAATTTTTATTACTCTTTTATGATCTTGATATTGTGTTGTTAATTTTAACAAACAATTCATTAAATCTTTCATGCCTGTTTCTGCAAACACTCTAGCAATTGTTTCAATTCTTTGGCCAGCCGATTGCATTGCTTCTCTAACACCAGTAGCCGTTGTGTGTGACTTTTGAATTGTATTAGGATCTAAACCTTGTTGCATCCTACTAATACCAGATCTTGACTCTTTTATTTGGTCAATTTTTTCCATCATTGCCAAACCTTCTTGCATAAAGTTTTGTGCTTGCATTGGTACTACGGCATTAGGTGTTTTTACTCGTACAATATTTCCTGCTCTACTAGATAAAAGATCATCTAAGTTTACTTGATTTTCGACAGCTAAAACCCTAGAATTATTCATAAGGAAAGCGTTGTCAAGACACTGTCTTAGAAGTACACTTTTTATTTGCTGGATGTCCATTACAAGATCTGCAACACTCATTCCAAATAAACGATGCGGATTAATAATTGGTGTAATAGTAGAAAAAGGAATATAACTTATTTCTTCTACATCTAAAATTTCATTACTATCACCAACACAAATAACTTTTAATAATTCTGCAATACCATCATTATCAACATCAGATCGTATGTAACATTCTTGAACAAGAACCTCACGCATAGATGGATCTGCATTTTCATTTATGCCACTATCATCAAAAATATTACGACTTAAATCTTCTTGATTATTATTTGTTGTTTCATACGAAGGTAAATCTTCAATTTTTTTTCTATCGTAGCCTTCGGCAATTAAATCAGAAACCGTTTTTTTAATTCGGTGTGCTACAAAAGGTGCATCCTGTAAAGTTTTTGCTCTTTTGCTTAATAACATTTCTTCAGGTGGTATATTTTCTATACAAATTTTTCCTGAAGAAGATTTTCTTCTTACATCAACATCAAAAGTTGTTTGAACATCATTCATTTCACCTTGTTCGGTCATGACTATTTTTTGTTCAGTTTTTTCTTCTACATTTAATACCTCAACGGCATCATCTATTAATAAAGCCTGATATTCGATGTCTGTAAGGCCTTTATACGACTCTTTAAGGTATTCGTCCTCGTATTTATAATAATGCTTTATAAAGCCATTTTTTTGAATTAATGCATCTTTGAACCAAGTGTAAAATATTCTCCATCCGTCATTATCTTTAAATATTATATGGTTTATATATTCTGTTGCTTGTTTAGATGCTTCTTCATCTTCCTGACCTACAGGTTCGAATTTAACAATATCGTCCCCTGCGGTAAATATCCTTAAAAGGCTAGGAAGGACTGACTCTACGGCTTCCAAGACATCGCTGGAGATAACTTGACTTCGTCCCTCGACTTCGTTGCCCATTTTCTCTGAATTGTAATAATCTAAGGCTAGGCTTCGTTCTTGGACCAATTTACCGTTCTGATAGCCTAAAGCATCACTAGTTTCGCTAGTGATTGTTGCTTTTAGTTCTTGTTCTTTTTTTTTATTTAATTTCATTGATTATTATGTTGTTTCCTGTATAACACCGTTATATGACTAAGTTTAAATTTAGAAAATTACTTACTTTTCTTGGTATGAGCCAAGGAAGGCTATCAAGAGAAACGGGATTAACCCGTACAGCAATTGGTAACTATTACAATGGCCGAAGGCCCGTTCAAAATACTTTGGCTTGGGGTCTTGGTTTGAAAGAAGAAATTAATGAAAAAAATAAGCGTATTGCTTATTTAGAAAAAAGATTATCTAAACAATCCCAGACGGCCCGTAATTAAGTTTACTAGACCAATCGCTTGACTCATTTAATCCTGTTGCCATGTATCGCATTGCATCACAGGAATTACTTTCAGGTCCGTGGTGTGGGGTTGATGTTTGTTCTCCTAAAGCGTTTTTTTTCCATCGATATTGTTTTAAACAATTGATAAGATAATCACATTTTTCTTTATCAAAATAACATCGTTTTAATGACAATCGTAAAGCATTAATACCTTCTTCTATTTTAAGTTTAGGGACTGGTTGTATATACCATCCTAAATTGGAAGCTATTTCTTGTCTGCTTTTTCCTGACCCTAATTCAGTAACGACAATATCATGTCCTGCATAATGTGAGTCATAAGTATAAGGTAATTCTTTTAATTTATTAGCGTAATATTCTATACTTTCCCCTGCATGTTCTAAATGGTCAATAACATGTATGGCCGAACCTACCTTTTGAATAAACACAATGCTAAAAGCATCCCGAAATCCAATATCTGAAAATGTGGTAACAGGTAATTCAGGAATATGAGGAACCGTTGTTACTCTCTTTTCATCCTCTACTACTTGCATTGATTTTGTGTAAATACCACCCACTACACCAGCATCAAAATCTACCATAAACTCGGTAGCGTATTCTTCTGGTGACATCATAGCACGCAAATTTTCTAATTCGTCTTTTGGAATTAGCTTTGTATCTTCTACGGTAAACTTTTTAACAAACCAATTTTTCTGACCTTTATTCTTCATATACAGGTCATAAAAAAAATTATGTCCAGAAGGTGTCCCTATGGCAATGAGCCATCCCGATTTTTTGTCCATCTGGTGCCTATCAACTAAAGCTGGTCGTAAAACCTTATTTAAGAGGTCCCTGTGGAGTAATTGTGTTTCATCGAGGATTACACCGTCAGCGTAAATTCCACGAAGGGAGTCAACGCTAGATCCATCTGCTCCTAAAAGCTGTATTCTTCTACCACCTACCATATCACAACGAAGTTCCGTTTCATGATAAGTAGTTCCTTTAATATTTTTTGTTAAAAATTTTAAATTATCCCAATGTATCTTTTTTACCTGCGAATAAGTAGCCGATATAATAAAGTACCGAGGATTAGGTAGTTCACATTCAAAACATTTCTTTAATGTTTCTGCTAATGAAAAATAACTTTTCCCAAATCTTCTATGGCAAGGCAACACATTAAAGCGTTTAACTTTCCTGTGTAACTGTGCTTGATGCTTTCTTGGTTTATACGGTATGATGTAACTAGGCATTATAACTTTCTGGGAAGAAGGCTTGTATGTAAAATTGTATTATATATTTTTAGGACCCTTGAATAAGGGGTTCAAAGTATTAAAAGGGGTTCGGTAAAACTTTTTGTAAAAAAAAATGGGGTGCCTACCTTTAATATGACAGAAATCTGGGAAATATTAATAGATTAGGATAGTTTATCCCATTATAATGGCAGAATACTTAGGTTTTTTAATTAATTACACAATTATTTAACAAATTAATTAAAAAATATAAGTTCTCATGAAGATTATAGACTAAAAAAGCCACTGTTTTGGATATTTAGACCTATATCCCCCTATTTAACCCAATATAACAGCCAATTACTTCTTATTACCCTCTTTACCTTTATTCTCTTTACTTACTTCTTTTGACTCTTTCTTATCCTTTTTAGATACTTTAGGCCCATTATTTCTAAGCATCTGAAGTAAACCAGACCTATCATTTCTCGAAGCTGACTTTAATATCACCACCATCTACTCCACTTATCTCCAATTGATCTTTATTACCATATACTCTTGGTGCTAGTTTACTTGCTCTGAATTGCTGTAGATTGATATAATGACGCATCATGTTGACATAATCTCTATTTGTTCGGCCCGCTTTATTTTCTTCTTTTGACTCGGCTAATGCTTTATTTGATAGATCTTCCGTTTCAGCCATCATCCATTCAATGCCATCTGCTTTTGCTTCGGTGTATCTTTTACGAAGATCTGGATAAGAAGGATTGTTAAGCCATTGTCTAAATGACTCCCACCATACACCATGATTTGATAATGCTTTCTTAATACTGACGCCATGGGCCAAATCATTTAAGATCTTTTTGATTAGTTCCTCGGAATAGATTGTTGGTCGTCCTGTTTTTGTCATAATTAGTGTATTGTTTGGCTTTCTGTTTCACTATGCAATTGGAGTATTTCATTAGCAAATGTATCAGCTTCAATATTATCGTTAAATCCAATAATTTTGATAACTACCACCTGTAGACCATCTTTTTTTACTCTTTCAATGGTAAATTGTAGGTTTGACGGGTCGAATAAGAACATTTTTTAATAATACCTCTGTTTCATGCATTTTTAAGTGTTTTTGCGGTTTTAATTGTTTGTATAAGTGTTTTATATAATCTGGCGTTGTTTCAGCGTAATCACAGACTAAATTGATGTCCTTGCCAACAAGCCATTCTTTAGCTGTTTGATTGTGCCTGCGGTTTGAATAAGCTGGTTCGGGAAATAGCGATAATGCATCTAAAAGTGTCTGAATTATCACTGACCGCCAAAGTTTTATCTCTGGGGTCATAAATATCCTTAATTTTTAACGGAATTCTAGTGTTATTTGATTTTTACCTTAGTTATACAAGGTTTCATACCCCTACAAACATAGAACATGCATTTTTTTTATAATATTGTTTGACATATAACAATGTTATAGTGTAAACATTGTTTTATGATATTTAAAATACCACATAGCAAATTTGGAACTATCGAAGCTGATGTTATTGATAACAAATTAGTTATTAATAAAGTTTATCATTTTGAAGAAATTAAATGGGATTTAACTTATAAAGGTTATGATCTTTGGAAGTATGATACTTATTTTGCAATTTATTGTAAAGATAATCAATATATTGGTTATGGTTTAAAAAATCCTTATCAAGATAGAAGTGTATTTGTTGAAGTTAAGTTTTCAAAAAAACCAAATAGAAATATTATTAATGCTGAAAGTCCACAAAGTATTTCAAGATCAGCATGGCAAATTTATAACAACACTACTTATGATTATAACAAAATTAATAATGCTTTTGTTGAAGGTAAATTTTATCAAGTTTTAACTGATGCAGAAAAACTAGAAAAAGATAAACTTAAAAAAGAAAATTGGAATAAAGCTACTTGTTCTGTTTGTCATAGATTAATTCAATTAAATGGTCAGTTAATTTGGGACCATGGTTATACTATGGAAGGTTTTAGAAATGGTAGCTGTTCTGGAACAGATTATAAATCTTGGGAAAAATCTCCAGAAGGTAAAATTGATCTTATTAAAGGTATAAAAAATTATATTGAAAACAATAAAAACATTACACATCAAGAAGTTAAAAGTTTAACATTAATGATTGAAAAAAATCAAATAATGGTTGATGAATGGAAACCAGCTAAAACACCAAAAGAATTACAAGATAAGGTGGCTCAATAATGAGCCATCTAACAATGGAGAGAAAAATGAACTATTTTTTATTTGAAGTTATAAATTATTTTTCTGGAAACAGAGAAGATTTAGTAAAAGTTGATGCTAATAAATATTCAAGAAAAGAAGCTAATAGGATTGTTAAACAAAATTTTCCTAAATCGGATTTTGCAGAATATTTTAATGGTGGTTATGAGTTAGACGAGCCAAGATGTGCGGAAATATTTTGGAAAGTTAATTATATATTTAAAAAAAAGGTGTCTCAATAATGAGCCATCTAACAATGGAGAATAATATGAAACAACAAACTTTATTTAATTATGTAGAATTACAAGATAATGCTTTTTTTGATAATGATACATGGTCATTTAAAAGTAAAAAATATATTCGCTACACTTATAAAAATGGAAATTTTTTTAAACCATTTTATTTAGGTAAAAGTTATTTAGAAAATACTAAAAAGGTGGCTCAATAATGAGCCATCTAAAACAAAAAGGAGAAAACCGATGAGTGCATATCAAGTAAATGAAAAAGTATTAGGCGATGTATTGAAGGCTGTTAAGTTAGCTGGAATTCATGGTAGAGAATACAAAGGAGTTGAAAATTATAAAGACAGAGCAGAAAATGATACAAAATCTTTTGTGCAGGACCTTATTGATTGGAATAGATATAGTTTAAAACAGCGTTATCCAGATGATGCTGAAGAAATGTATTTTGATATAAATATTGATAAAGTAATTGCTCAGGCTAATTCATTAATGAATGGTAGTAACAAAGCACAATTACTAAAAAGTATGGAATGTTATTCTTATCAATCATGTGAAGGGGATAGTTCTAAAAAAGGTTGGTATAAAATTTTAGATAGCATCAAAGATCAAGTAGCTTACGAATTAGCACATCAACATCCGATGTATGCTGAAGCGAGGTGGTCATAATGTCTGATATAAATAATTTAAAAATGGCATCAACAATAGCATCACTTGGTAATATGCTAGGAGGTACAAAAACTAAAGCGGAAGAAATAGCTTGGAAAAAGCGTATGCTGAAAACCCAACAAGGTATTTCATTTCCTGCTGACTTTGACTCATTACCTGAAGATGAACAATTAAAAAGATTAAATGGAGTTATTAATGTTGGACTGGATAAAGATAATAAGTGAGTTTACGCTTTGGGTTGCTTTTACTTGCGGTTTTATTTTTATTATATTTTTTGTGATCTAGGGCCTTACGGCCCTTTTTCTTTTATGTTTATTTAGCCATTTCAAAGCATTACTTATTTTTCTATCTTCTGCATTAAATATTCTTTTATCATTATATCTTAAAAAATTTTCTTCATTTTGTAGTAATAATGCCTGATTTAAAGTGTCATATATTTTAACGGGTATTTTCATAATACACCTCCTACATATACTATGTGAAAATAAAGGTGTTTGTTAAATTTTTTTTTATTTTATTTTAAAATATTCAATCAATAAATCTAAGCCTTTACGAAAATCTTCCATTTTATTGCCTGCTTTTTCATCATTCACACAGCATTTCCATATTATATTATTATATTTAACAGCAAAAACTAAGGCTTTATGTAATTCTTGGTAAGTATCATATTTATCTACAGCTATATTTTCTTGACCACCATAAACCATTACTAAAAAACTATCATAATTAGGTATGACTCTATCATGTATATTGGACCTATCTGCTAAATCTCTTATTCTAGCACCAGCTAAATATCGTTTATCATTACTTTCTTGATTAATAGGATCTAATAATTTTCTTTTTTTATAAAGAATTAAAATATGGTCATCTATTCGTTGTAAATGTCGTTGTCCCTTCATTGGATAAACAACATGAAACTTAGCATTATCTACAGGACGAATTAATTGATTATTTTTTTTATCCTGTATTAATTGACTAGAACCAAAATCAGAAACAATAACTTTTTTATTTTTTTTTTTTACCACGCTTTAAATTCTTCTTCCGTTATTAAATTATCTTTTCTCATTTCAACTACCATATCATCTGAAATTCTGGTGCTTCGCATTTGCTTCTTCACCATCCAAACATAATCCTTATAAGTTTTTTCAACTGGTACTTTAAATTCATCTTTATTAGGAGTCTTTTCATAATGCTCCCAATTTTTTCCATTAATCCATGTACTAACCATAGGTGCCGATAGTCCTTTATCTTTTTGACTATCTGAATAATGATTATAAGTATCTAAAACTTTCTTTAATAAATCTTTATCTTTAAAATTCTTTTTATAAAACGCTATAACCTTTGGCTTACTCCCTTTATTGTTACCAACGAACCTAAAAGATTTCCACCATTCCTCCCCAGCAATTTCAATTTCACCTATATTATTATTTCTTTTATTATTACCTTTATTATGTTTAGTATCGGTTGGCGTATCGTTTGGCGTATCTTGATACCTGTCATAATGGCAGATTGTAAGGATGTCTGGCGTATCGTTTGGCGTATCGATTGGCGTATCGGTTGAGATAGTCGAAAATTTTTTTAGCTTCTCTAAATAGCGTTGAACCCTTGATTTATCCCATCCCCATGCTTCAGCCATATAAGTTAAAGAAGCACATAATTGGCCACGCTTTAAATAAATTGTTTTATCTTTTATTCTATATTTGCGGTCAACAAAACTAGCTTCCAGTAATAACCATAAAAATGCACCCTTCTCACAAAACTCCTGACCCCGTTTTTGTAAGGCAGGATGATATAAAATGCTACGATCTATTTTAATGTAGCCATTCATAATAATTGAATGGTCCTTGGTTTATAATCTTGTTTTGTTAGGTGTCCTCGTTCTTTTAATGATAATATATATCGTGAAACCTCAGATTTATTTTTAAACCCTACACCATCTTTAATTTCATCAAATGATGGTGAAATACCCTCATTTTGCTTAATATAAGCCGTTATCCACTCTAAAACCTTATTCATATTCTTCGTTAATGGTTTTTTTGTTAATACTGGCTGTTTACATTCTGGACAAATCATACATTCCTTTTCTCTAAGATTATTGTAATTAATTTAATTTTTTTTAAAAAACAAGTACAAAATAACAACATTGTTATGGGATATAACGGTGTTCGTAAACATTGTTAGAGGTATAACAAAAAGTATTGACGAATATTTAAAAATGGTTATTTGTTAGTAAACATTATATTTATAGTTTTATATAATGTTACATATATATTTGTATTCAAAAAAAAGGGGTAGAATAAACTACCCCTTAACAAAAAGGACCAGACCGATGAAAGTAAAGTCCCACGATGATATTATCACTCATGGACAATTAAATCAAATAACAAGTATAAGATCACGATTTGATTTAGTTTTTAATGATGTAGATACTCTTTTTAGGTCATTACCTAAAAATCATAAGTATCGTCCAATATGCGGTGATATTATAGATAAAAAATGGGATATATTAGGTTGGCTTGACGATATTATTAAAGGTAAAATTCCATTAGGTAATACATCTTTTTCTTCTGAAGAATTAGATATGATAGGCTGTGAAGGGACGGACCCAGATTAATGCCTACTATTCCATATAAAATAGAAGGTAAGCGTGTTGCTGGGGTTACTACTAAACTGGCTAGATATAAAGTTGCTGATGCAATTACACATTGGGCATGGCAGTGTGGAATAAACGGTTTAGATTATAGAGAAGAAAAGAAGAAGGCTGGTGATATAGGTACTGACCTTCATAACCTTGCGGAAGAATACATCAAAGGAAATGAGCCGTTTGTATCTAAGGACCCAATTGTTCATTCTTGTTTTCAGCAATTTTTAGAATGGTGGAATAATTTTGACTGTGAGGTTATTTGGACAGAGAAAACTTATACGAATAAAAAATTACTTGTTGGTGGATGTCCAGATCTTCTTGTAAAGAAAGATAATAAATATATTCTTATTGATTTTAAAACCAGCAAAAAAATATACGGGGACCATTTGATCCAGCTTGGAGCCTATTCTGATTTAATAAAATTAGAAGATAATATTGATGTTGATGAAGGCATTATTATTCGGTTTCCAAAAGATGATGACAAAACACAAATAAAAAAATTTACAAAAAAAGATTTAGCTTTGGGCAAAAAACAATTCAGAAAATATAGTGAATGTTATGAAACTGAAAAATCTATTAACAAAGTAATGAGGAGGAAAGATGACTGAAAAATTATTAGAAGCTATTGAAAGAGCAAGATTTGAATTTAAACCATTAGAAAAAAATGGTCAAAATAATTTCTTTAAAACACAAGATGGTAAACCTCATAAATTTAGTACCTTGGTAGATATTCATAAAGCAACTACTGAAGCCTTATTAAAATTTGGTGTGTCTGTTAGTTATCAGTGTGAATATAATGATGGATTAAATTTTTTAAAAACTATCATTACACATTTATCTAGCGGTCAATTTATATCGTCAACATCCATCATAGGACATGCTAATTCTACCAGTCAGCAAATCGGTAGTGGCATAACCTATTTTCGTAGATACCATATTCAAGCAATGCTTAATCTGGAAGCTGATTTTGAAGATGATGGAAACCAATCATCTGGAAACAAAACAAATGAAACCTATAAGCAGGTAAGAAAATAATGAATTCCCTTCATGTAATGAACAATGGCAGGGATAGGGACGGGTTATTTTATAGTGACATTATTTTTCGGGAAGAAAGTAAGGTTAGTAACTCGTTCCGACTAAACAATAGGAGTTAATCATGAATGAAAGAACTAAAGAATTTGTATCAGGTTTATATATTTACCCGCCAAATGAAAACACCGCACATTTTATTAAATGTAAAATAGTATTAAATCGTCAGCAATTATTAGAATATCTTAATAATTCAAGAGAAGAAAAAATTAATCTTGATGTTAAAGAAAATCAAGAAGGTAAATTTTATGCTGAAAAAAACACTTGGAAAGCTGATAATCAAGACAATCAAAATAATCAGAACCAAGGTAATCAAAATCAAGGTTATCAAAATAACAATCAAAGTTATAACAACAATCAAGGGTTTAACAATCAAGGCAATAATCGTGGTTACAACAATAGATAATATGATTTCCAGATGCTTTAGCTACCTCCTTATAAAAAAAACTGCATCTGGTTTTACTCATGACATAAAAGGCATGAGTTTATGATACCGCAGGATAAAAACTTTAAAAAGGTTTTTTCTGCGGTATTAAAAGATTTGGATGGCGTGTTAGAGAAACATAAAGATAAACAGTCCGCCACTGTTAGTCTTGCTATGGCTTCAGCTTTAACACGCTTCCTTTTCAAGACGGCACCTAATGATTTTGCTGTGATTAGTATTTTGTTGGAGCCATATTTAACAACTAGAAATCAACAAATTGAGGATGCTAAGAAAGTAAATAGGACAAGGTTTAGCAATTATACGGATGTTGATATTTAAATATTTAAGGAGTCTTATGAGTTTTTTTATAGAAGCAATTAAAGAAAGAATTTGGCCTACATTTATTAATGAAAAAAATCCAATGAAATGGGTATTCTTTCATGGAAGCCAAGCAGATAAAGAAAATACAAAACATAAACAATATACTATTTTTAAAAAACATGATTTTAAACAGTCAAATAATAAAAAGTAGAGAACATCAAAAACATGTAGCGTCACAGCCTTGTTTTTATACTGGTGCTACAGAAGATGTTCAATGTTGTCATGTCAAATTTCTTGGTGAAAGATTTATGATGGGTAAAAAAGTTTCCGATCAATGGACCATTCCTATGCATTACTTACTCCATGAACAACAGCACCAACATAATGAATTAGAATGGCATCTACAAAGATTGCTGGTGAGTCCAATGGCCCGAAAGTATTGGGCCACATCCCCTAATAAAAAAATACGAGAGATATATGAGCAACAAAAAATTTTCCTTACCTAATCAGCTTCCAGTAGATAGACAAGACTTATCTAAATTAGTCTTTGATGTTAACTTTTATGCTGGAATAATGAAAGCTGAAGTACATCATCGGGAAAAATTTTTAAAAAAGAAAATAGCTTATCTTTGTAAAAAACATAAAGGAAATAAATCGGGTAAGGAAGCTGAATGGCATGCTTTTGATGACCCAGAATATGAAACATTTATTGATGAATTAAAAGAATTAGAAGTAGAATTATATAAAGCCAATGCAATGGTGTTGGCTGTAGATCATCACCAAAAAGATTTATCCCAAGAGAAAGCATTAGATAGAGTTAAATTAGATAAAGGTATTTATGATGTTACCTAATCCTAACATATCAGTATCTTTAAATGATTTAGAATTACAAGTAGCTAATGAGTTAGCTTTTAGAAGGTTTGACTCATGCAGTAATGATAATGTTATTAATAGAAAAGTAGCATCACGAAAGACCAATCAAGAAATTGAGGAAATGGGTACTCGTTCTGAAATGGCTTTTTGTAAACTAATGAATTGTTACCCTGACCTATCTTATCATCCACGAAAAGGTTCTGCTGATTGCGTTATCAATGGTGTTGCTATTGATATTAAAACAACAAAAATAGAACAAGGTAAACTCCTCGTAACTCCTAAAAAAAAATATGACGGGGGAATAGATATGTTTGTTTTGATGACAGGGTTAGACAGAAAATTTACTTATCGTGGGTGGATGGATAGTGCGTCAGTGTATCAAAGAGAATTATCAGATCTAGGTTATGGTCCTACCTATGTCATTAACCAGAAAGAATTGAAACAATATGAGTACAGAAGATAAATTATTAAAAGAATTAAAAAAAGAAAATAAAGAATTAAAAACTCATAATGCTTTTTTATTAGAACGATTAGATAGTTGGGCCGATAAAAATTTTGACCTGAGAAAAGAAAACGAAAAATTAAAAAAAGATAAACCAGAGTTTTTAAAAAAATGAGTAGTGAAGCAAGAAAATTATCTTTTAGAAGATATAGAAATGAAAATTATTCTTCTGTCAGAAATCCACAAGTAAAAAAAGAATTAAAAACATGTACTTTATGTCCTGCTAAATATCATTCTAATTCTAAGTTTGATAGATTTTGTGACTCATGCAGAAGGAAAGCATCTGGTATATTCATTTGAGTAATCAGCAATTAATTTTATACGATAGGTATTATAATATGTGTATTGAAGTAGGTTACACTTGGCCAACGATGAAAAAAGATATTAGGAATATGATTTTAAATGCATGATCCAGTAAACCATCCCAATCATTATACATCTAAAGGTAAAGAATTTTTAGATACAGCTAAAGATCTATTAAGTGAAGAAGAATTTAAAGGTGCTTTAAAATTTAACATTTATAAATATCTACATAGATATGAATTAAAGAATGGCGTTGAGGATTTACTCAAGGCCGAGTTTTATCTACAACGATTGATAAAACTTAAAGGGGGAGATAACATTAGGAATAGTCCCTAGGCTAATTTCCCCCATTACACTATCCTTACACAAATTGGCGGAATACCTACAACATTGTTATAGTGTTTGACAAACATAGAACATTCAATTATTAATAAATCTGGTAGCGGAGGAGGGATTTGAACCCCCGACACAAGGATTATGATTACTATGTGCAGGGCCTAACTCCAACATAATAAGGAGGTTTTATGAAATATGTAAGAGAATATATAGATGTAAGTGGAAAAATTAAATACTATGTATCTATTAGAAAAAATAGACAAAGTGTTTGTAATAATTTTTCTACATTAAATGGTGCAGAGAAATTTATTACTCAGACTTTAGCTAAGATTGATATGGGTAAGGTTGTTCAGTTTGACACTAAATCATTTCAAGATCTAGCTACGATATATCTAAATGAATGTGTACCAAAGCTGGCACATGAAATGAATGAGATAAGACATATCAATAAAATGATAGTAGATTTTGGAAAATTAAAAGGCGTTAAGTATAGAATTATAAATGATAGAATAGTTTATGACCCATACTATCTTTCTTCTATGGATATAAAAGATTATCGTAATGAGAAACTAAAAAATAATAAACCTAGTACCGTTATAAAAAGATTGATGCGTATAAATCAGATCTATCAATATGGTATTATGGAAAAAGAATTTAAGATTGATAATCCTGCAAAAGATATAATAATGCCTAAGAAGGGTGATGATAGTCGTGATCGTAGGCCATCGTTTGAGGAGTTAAAGTTAATTTATAAGTATGGTTCTTCTGAGTTGTGGGCCAGTGTAAAGATTGCTATTCGTACTTGCATGCGTAAAGGGGAATGGGTTGATCGTGATTATCGTATTGAGAAAAAGAAAAAAGGTTTTGTCTTAATTAAGGACCAGCATAAGACGGTTCGTTTTATAGGGAAAAGAAAAATACCGCTATCACGAAGGGCCTATACGGATTTATTAAGGAATGATTTATTAAGTTATGAAGCGTTAAAGAGTCAATGGCAACGATTGATGGCCAAGTTAAATATAATTGATTTGCGTTTTAATGATCTTAGACATGAAGGTATCTCTCGTTTGTTTGAACGAGGAATTGAGGATTGGGATAACAGACCTACTTGGTCAATACCTGAGGTTGCTAAAGTAAGTGGCCATACAAAATGGGATATGCTTAGACGTTATACTAATCTGAAGGAGGATGTTATAGCTGGTAAATTAAATTAATTTTATTTGTATCGGCTTTATATTGTTTTTGTGCCTGCTCTATTGTCATGTTTAATCTTCTTGATAAATGAGTAGGCACTGTATTATCACAACTACCACACCTATCCATTTCATGAACATGGTCCCATGGACCAACACTATCATTAGAGGGTGAAACATTTAATGTTGATTTTAAATGTGTCGAATTACAATTAGGACAAATAAATTTATGCATACTTACTTAATAAACCATCATCTATCATATTTTCTGGTGCTTTACTAAGGTTAATTATATTTTTTATTTTACTATCATTAATCATTTTTCTTAAAAACTTAACAAATTCTGGTGCCATTTCTTTTGCTTTAGAAGGGTTTACTAAATACATTTTAATACTATCAGCCATTAATTCCTCAGGAGAATTAAGGTAACTTAATTGATCTTTGTTTTTCCAGTTTTCTGGTCTTAATTTTTTAGACATGGAAACCATTTCATTAGTTATATTTGATTTAGGATTATCTTTTAAATATTTTGCATAGACACTTTTATAACTTGTTAAGTTACCTATCAAGTGTCCTGTTTCATGTTGTAACACATCCACAATTTCATCTTTAGTTAATGCCTGTACTTTAGGTTTGCCATCTTTAAATTTTACTACTTGATTGTTTAATCCTAATGTTTGATTAATACCTAACATGTTTCCTGCACTATCTTCTGAAACCATTGCATCAACAAAACCTCTATGTGTTGGATTTTTTTGAAAATATTTATAACCAGAACCATAATCATCTGCTAATATCATAGCTAGTCTTTTAATTTCAAATTCAGTTAAACCTATATCATCTAATTCATTTAATTTAGCAGAAGAATAAACATCATTAGCTAAAGCATCTTTTTTACCTGAAACAAATCTTGCATTAATTACTCTACCCTCAGGATCTAATGTAATAGTATTAGGTTTATAATCTGAATCAATTTTTTTCATATCTTCAAAATCATATTCCATTCTTTTATTTAATCTGTCATGAATATTTGTAGTCGTCATTAATTCATTTTTTCTTTGACTTTCTAAAAGATTAGTTGGTTCAAATTTTTTATTTATATCTTTATATTCTTGTCCCGTTGCAACTTTTTTATCTATTCCAGTAACATCATCAACAATAGATGCATTAACAAAATTTTTATCTTGCTTTAATAAATTATTATCAAATAAAATAGTTTTTTGTTGTGCAAAAGGTCTTTCACTTTGAGGAACAAAATCGGGGTCGCCTATTTTTGGATAGCTTCCATCAGATCTTTGTAATCCTTTATTATAATTTACCCATGCATTTTGAAACAATGTTTCATTAGCTAATGCTGGAATAGATGCATCAGAATACATATTAGCATGCGAAAGATACGCATTATACTCACCTACTGAACCAAATTGATAGCCTTGGCCAGTGTGACCATAGTAATCATGGACCACCCGAAAGATATCATTAACTAATAATTCTTCACCATTGATAATAATACCAGACGGCTGGGCCATGGGATGATCGGGAGGAAGATCATCAATATTTGTTTTAAGAAATTTTAATTTATTATTGTTAGCAACATCTTCCATCATGTGTGCAGAAGAAAT
>Ga0114934_10001097_pt1 | contig 17679 bp, 17 predicted proteins | sample 4SBtaG_2_FD_99695 | JGI IMG/M metagenome (GOLD analysis project Ga0114934, IMG submission 99695) | Deep subsurface microbial communities from Kolumbo volcano to uncover new lineages of life (NeLLi) - 4SBTROV10_white metaG | ecosystem: Environmental > Aquatic > Marine > Volcanic ...
CCTGGTAAAGGGATAATTATAGCTTTTTTTTGTAATAAAAAGAATAGAATGTAAAATGAAGATTATTCATAAATTTTAGCGTTGATTTTGTTTTTCTTGATTTTGTATTTTAACACAGTCTCTACTATCCCTGCCGCACGCACGCATCGTCAGTGTTCATTATATCACACAAAGTTCCCCGCTGCAAGCATAATTGCCTTTAATACAAAAACTCAAAAGCACTTCTATAAGCACCAATTTTATTCACATAATCAAAAAATGAGTTGTAAAATTCATTTCTACAAATAGTGCCACTATCACCAATTACCACAAGTTTCTTACGTGCACGCGTCATTGCAACATTCATACGGCGTATATCCGAAAGAAAACCAATTTCCCCATTATTATTCGACCTTACAAGGCTGATATAAACAATATCCCGTTCTTGTCCCTGAAAAGAATCAACAGTATTTATCGACACAATTTTTGACAAATCAATTTCTTCAGGTTTCTGCATTTCTTTGAAATATTCCTGCAATAAAACAACCTGCGCCCGGTAAGGAGAAATTATTCCAATATCTTTTATTTCAGCATTATTGCTTATTGCAGTGTTGATATAATCTATAAAATGACGAAAAAGCAGGTTCACCTCTTCTCGGTTGAATGTGCTTTTAGTTTCCTCGTCAATTTCTTCCATAAAGCCAGTTCCAGCTGTGTCAATAAATTCAACAGCAATATCAGAATCAAAAATTTTCCAATCTTTTACTTTTTCATTTGCAATCAATTTTTTTTCGTAAAAATAATTACTTGGGAAATTCATAATCAACTCATTCATACGATATTGTTCTTTAAGCATCACATCAGCATTGTTTCTTTTTATTGCTTTTTCAAACAATGTTATTCCCAGTCCATTTTTAGCTGCTTCTATTGATTTTATTGTTGGAGGCAATTGTTGATGGTCGCCTGCAATAATCACTCTGTCAGCTCTTATGATTGGAATCCACATAGCAGGTTCCAAGCTCTGTGCTGCTTCGTCTATAAAAACGGTTTTAAATTGCATCCCTCTAATATTCACATTTGCAGCACCTACCAATGTGCAAGCAATCACCTGAGCTTTAGCAATTATGTTGTTAGTAATATAATGTGACAGCATTTTTGCTTCGTCGAGCAAACGGTAGGCTTGTGAATATAAGTCTTTGCGTTCTTGTCTTTCAGCTGCACCAAAATTACGTTTGTATTTTCTTGCTTTCTTAAAAAGTTTATCAGCTTCTTTACGCACCATCATTAAATCCGCATAACTCTCGTGATGTGTAATACGTGCATCAAGAGTTGCTTGCAAATTTTTTTCTTCAACCCTTGCAGGGTGGCCTATTCGCACAACATCAATTCCAACTTCTGAAAGTTTCTCAACAAGCAAATCAACAGCAGCATTGCTCGGAGCGCAAACCATCACTTGCTTTTCTGTTTTTAGAGTCTGTAAAATAGCCTGAATGATTGTTGTTGTTTTGCCTGTTCCCGGAGGTCCGTGAATAATTGCAATATCTTTGGCTGACAACACAAGATTTAAGGCTTTATTTTGACTTTCGTTGAGCGAAGGAATTGTGACCGGATATTTTTCTTCAAATTCCGGTTCGCTATTTCCAAGAATAATGTTGATTAATCGGATTAAAGTTTCTTTCTCTGTTTTCAAAAGATAATTCAAAGCACGATTCATTTCATCGTAAGAATTATCATCAAAAAGTAGCTGAACACCAAGTTTACCGTCATTTATCCATTCAGGGAATGAGTTCGCATTTATGGTGATTAGCATTTCCAATTCGCTAACTCTGTTCACAACACCCGTTACAAAAGTGTTTGATTCTTCATTTTTTCCCGAATTTGAGAAAAGGCTGACGAGTTTGCCGGATTGAAATAGATGCGAAACAATATGTTCAGGGTTTCTCGATACGCTGACAAGCAGATTTTCGCCAGCATCATAATTAGTTTTTTCCAATTTTACAGGATACCAGCAAACACCTTTGTTGCGTCTGTCAATCAATGAATTGCTTTGCATCTTTAGATTATATTGATGCAAATCTTCTTTTTTTTCTATTTCGAGTTGAATGAGCAGATTTTTTATTTCTTCTGCTATCTTTTTGCTAATCATTAGAGAATGAAAGATTTATTTGAAATGGTATAGAAATACTGCAACACCAACAAAAGCAGGTTTTTTCTTATCTTTTATCTCTAAAGTAATTTTTACTTCTGTTTTGCAGATTCCGCGTAGGTTTTTGATAGACTTCAATTCTGTTTTCAGCCTTACTTCGTCGCCAACAACTACAGGTTCTTGAAAACGAAGACTTTCCATTCCATAGTTAACAAGCATTTTTACGTTATTTACCTGTATAATATCATTCCAAAGGTAGGGAACAATAGAAAGTGTGAGATAACCGTGTGCAATGGTATTTTTAAAAGGACTTTCTTTTTTTGCTCTTTCCACATCCACGTGTATCCATTGGCGGTCAAGTGTAGCATCTGCAAAAAGATTGATTTGCTCTTGTGTAAATTTGTGATATTTTGAAACACCTAATTCTTTACCTTCATACTGTTTGAATTCTTCGTAACTGTTGATAATTAGTTTGCCCATTTTTCGATTTTTTTATATTTATAAAAGCCAAAATTACATTTTTTGAATTGAAAAAGAAACAATAATTATTTACGCAAATAAATTAATTCATCGCCATTGAGTTTCACAATAGTAGATGGTTTTGTTTTTGAAAAATCATCTTGTCTGTATTTTACAACATAATCAACTTTTGCAAGCAAATTTTTGTCAATTTCCGCAAAATTTGAAGGCGGAGTTTGACCTGAAAAATTCGCAGATGTTGAAATAATAGGCTTTCCAAATTTAGAAATTAGCATATTGCAAAATTCATCATTTGGTATTCTTATCGCAATTGCCTTGTCTTTGGCAATAGCATTTTTTGCCAGATTTCGTGCATTTTCATAAATAATTGTAAGAGGCGTTTTTATTTCATTCATCAGTTTTATAGCTGCTTGTGGAATTTTAGGAACATAAATTTTAAGCATTTCAATGTCAGATACAAGAGTAATGAGGCTTTTGCTATCAGGACGATTTTTAATTTCATAAATCTTCCAAACTGCTTGTTCGTTGGTAGCATCGCATCCAATTCCCCAAATAGTATCTGTTGGGTATGCAAAAGTTTTTCCTGATTTCAGGATTTCAATAATTGTATCGATTTCATTATAAAATTTATTGGACATAGAATGTAGAATTTATTTTTTTGCAGTCAGCTCGTGAAAAATTTCTTCCAGAGTTTTTTCTTTTCTTGACAAAGATAATACAGTTAGATTTTTTGAGACAGCAAAATTGAAAATATCCTTTCTAATGTCTTTGTAGCTTTGAATTATGAATTTGTTTGCTTCTGCTTTTACTACTTTTTTTGCTGATTCTATTTCATTTAAAATTTCCTCAGACACATTTTCTTCAAACTCAACAATAAATACAAAAAGTTCCTCTTTTTTGTTTGTCTGACTGATTTTTTCACGCGAATCATTAGCAACAATTTTGCCTTTGTCAATAATTATGATTCTGTCGCATATTGCTTCTACTTCCTGCATAATATGTGTTGAGAGCATAACAGTTTTTTCTTTGCCGATTTCTGAAATTAGATTGCGGATTTCTATAATCTGATTAGGGTCAAGTCCTGTTGTTGGCTCGTCGAGAATCATAATCTGCGGATTGTGAATCATAGCTTGTGCAAGTCCAACACGCTGTTTGTAGCCTTTTGATAATTGTCCTATGCGTTTGTGTTGCTCAATGCCAAGCCCTGTCATTTCTATCACTTTCTTGATTTCTTTTTGCTTGTCTGCAACTTTGTATATTGATGCTGTGTATTCAAGAAATTCCCGAACATACATATCAGGGTAAAGTGGATTTTGTTCAGGCAGATAACCAATGTTTTTTCTTATTTCAATAGTATCGTCATATATGCTTATGTCATTTATAAAAGCTTCACCCGAAGTAGGAGGGATGTAGCCTGTAAGAATTTTCATTGTTGTTGATTTTCCTGCGCCGTTTGGTCCTATAAATCCAGCTATTTCACCTTCTTTGATTTCAAAACTTATTGAATCTACTGCTTTTTGCTTTCCATAAACCTTTGTTAAATTTCTTACTACTACTGACATACTAAAAATGTTTTGGATTGAGTTTTGTTTATATAAATAACTTTCAAAGATAAAACTAAATTTTATGAAAAAAATTATTGTAGTAATAATATTCTTTTCTATTGCAATCATTTCCTATTCTCAAAATAAATTTGGAGATACGACAGCAATAACACCAACTCCTTATTGTTTTGGAGTTAGAGTTTTTACAACTAATTGGGGAGTCGGTCAGTTTTATTTAATAAAAGTGAATGCTAAAAATGAAATTGTAAATATTGATGTTCTTGGTAAAGAGCAATTTATTAGACAAGCTATGGGTAAAGAGCAATCACTTGCTAATCCAGATAAAATTAATCTTTTCCAAAAATATGGTGTCAATGACCCTAATATTGTTTCATCATTGTGGAAGATTAGATATGCTAAATATCCATATAAAACTTCAGATACAACAGTTGGTTGGACTAATAACTATGAAAATCCGTTTATGCCATTCCCATCACAAATGAAAATATTGAAACAGTATGGGTTTGAGACAATAAATTCATATATCTATGGCGATAAATTTTTCAAGTTATTAAAAGATATGGAAGACCCCGGATGGGTAAGAGCTTATACAGAAGCCGGAAAACATACCGAAGAATAAGTGGAAAGGGACAAAAAAAATCTTGCAATTTAGAAGTAAAATCAAATGATTTTTGTTTTTTTGTGTGTAATAAACTAGTAATCAGCTATTTGTGTTTTTTATGATTTTTGGATAAAAAAACAATTACTTTTAATGGAATGTGTAATTCACTGTTTATTAAGGTATTATAAATGACTTTGTTTAGTTATATAGACAAAAATAAAGTTTTTTTTACAAAAAAAGTCAAGTAATTTTGACTTTGGTACGTTTTTTGGATAAGTATTAGTAAAAAAAAACATGGAAATGGAAAACTTAATAAGAGTTGAAAGAGCAAAGAAAAAAATCACACAAGCCGAATTAGCTAAAAAAGTAAATGTTTCTAGACAAACAATACATGCAATCGAAACAGGAAAATTTGTGCCATCTACTGTTTTAGCTTTAAAAATTGCACGTTTTTTTAATGTGAAGATAGAAGACTTATTCATATTAGAAGAAACCGACTAATAAACAAGACATACGCAATATTGCGTTTGTTTTGTTTCAAAGAGACATTTGAAGATTGTGTTACTTCTTATTTTTGGTTTTATAAACAAAATAAGTTGCTAAACCTGTCCCAATTGCACTTGCAACAGAAACAAAAAGACCTTTTTGAGATGAGTTCACTTTTCCCTTTATAAGGTTTGGAATAAATTTATAAAACGGATTATCAAGCTTAAAAAATTTTAGAGATTGTCTCATAAGATAATTAGCATCCAGGTCTTCGGAAAAATCTTTAATATGTTTGTTCAAAAGTCTTTTACGCAAATGCATCTTTTTTTCTAAAACAAACTTCTCTCTCTCCAAAGATTTTAAATTATTTATCTTATATTTTTTTTGATTCATTTTTTAATTTTACTTTTTTTTTTAAAATAAAAAAGTTCGATAAAAGTATTAATAAATGGATTAGTTATAAGTGTATTTCGAAGTAAAAATAAAATTATTCCTATAATCATAAATATTCCGGCAACTATAAGGAATCCCCAATGATATCCTCCTAAAAGTTTTCCTAGATAAAATGCCAAAGCAATCAATACAAAAGCAAAGAAGATTATTCCAATTATTATGGCAACCCATACTGTAATGATTTTACTAAATACTGTTGAAAATGTTTCTATGAATTCAAGTTTCAAGAAATCTAGTTTGAGTTCTATATATTTTGTCAGATCATTTTTTATTATCTTATAATAATCGTCTAAATTTTTTTCTTTCATTTTAAATGCTTTACTACAAAATTTTGAAACAATGAGTTATTTGACAAAATAACTCATTGTTTTGTTTGAAAAACTATAATTTTTCTTTTTAAAGATGTTAAATTCAAAATCGAAAATTTGATAAAATTGAACTATTCTTCAGATTCTTTTGTTGACTTTTTGCTATCAACAAACTCTTTACCTTTCTTTGAATATTCGTCAATTGTGTCAATTATAATTTTTCTTGTTTCTTCACCTTTTTCAGGAGCAAATAATAGTCCTAAAGCAGCACCGGCAAGTGTTCCGGCAACAAAGCCAATTAAAAATCTTGATGTTGTCTTCATAAGTCTTAATTTTTATCAAAAATACGAAAAATATTGTAAATGTGAAAAAAATTGATTAAATAATTTTTATATTTGCAGAAAAAAAATGGCATTTTTTAAATTACCAGACCATTATGTTTTTGATTATAAACCTTTGTATTATGACCCGCAGAAAGAAAAATTACAGAAAAGAATAGAAAACATAAAGAAAGAACTTGGTATAGATGAAGATAAAGACGCAAATATAAGATACAAACCCGATATTAATTTCAGAAGAGATGGAATTTATAGAAGGAGAAAAGATAGAAATTCATTAGCAAGATTTTTAGTTATTTTAACTTTTTTAGTGTTAATGGCTTATTTTTTATTTTATACAAGTTATTTTGATTTACTAGTGAGAATATTTAAATAGTAGAGAATTGTGTCTAATCTAATAAGAATATTACCTGATTCATTAGCCAATCAGATAGCAGCGGGAGAAGTTATACAGAGACCGTCATCGGTAGTAAAAGAACTTGTGGAAAATGCAATTGATGCAGATGCAAAAGAAATTACAATCAATATCAAAGACGCAGGTCGTACCCTTATACAGGTTATCGACAATGGTAAAGGAATGAACAGTGACGATGCACGCCTTTCTTTTGAACGTCATGCAACTTCCAAAATTCAATCTGCAGAAGACCTGTTTTGTATCAATACAAAAGGTTTTAGAGGTGAAGCCTTAGCCTCTATTGCTGCAGTGGCAAAAGTAGAACTAAAAACAAAACTTCAGGATGAAGATTTAGGTACTTTTATTGAGATAGAAGCATCTAAAATACAGAAAATTGAACCTATTAATTGTCCTCAAGGTAGCAACTTTGCTGTAAAAAATCTTTTTTACAATATTCCTGCAAGAAGAAAATTTCTGAAATCTGAACGAACGGAATTTATTAATATCCTTTCTGAATTTTATCGTATTGCCATTCCTTATCCAAATATAGCTTTTACTTTGATTCACAACGATGACATCGTAAAAAAGCTCATTCCAGAAACCTTAAAAGAAAGAATAAATAATATTTTTGATAAAAATCTAAACAAACAGCTTATTACAATAAATGCAGATGGCGGATTTATAAAGATTTCGGGTTTTATTGGAGATCCAAGTTTTTCTGTAAAGAGAAATCCAAAACAGTATTTCTTTGTAAACAATCGTTTTATGAAGAATTATTATTTTCATAAAGCTGTAATGCTTGGCTACCAACAATTGTTGCAAGCTGATACAAAACCAAATTACTTTATTTTCTTCGACATAGATTCTGATAAAATCGATGTAAATATTCACCCGACAAAGACAGAAATTAATTTCGAAAATTCAAATGCTATTTTTCAAATTCTACAGGCAACTGTTAGAAAAGGTTTGACAGAATTTGACGTACCCCCTGCAATAGATTTTGATAATTCAGACTTATTTTTAAACAATTTTGATAATAAAAATAAAGAAGTAAAAGCTCCCAAAATAAAGCTGAATCCAAATTATATTCCTTTTGAGAATATGCAAAAGGAAATTGAATTTCATTCTAAAATAGACCAAAATAAAGAATTAGATTTAGATCCTTTCTCTGAAGATGTTTATTCTAAAGCATTTGACAATGAAGAAATTGTGGACAAAAATAATGAACCCAAATTTATTCAATTGCACAAAAAATTTATCATCACTACTATTAAATCTGGATTGATGATAATAGATTTACAGAGAGCATTGAAACAAATAAGATACGAAGAAATACTTAAAAAACTCGAACAAAACACATCATCAATCAGTACCATTTACCCTGTAAACGTAGGATTTTCATCAGATGAAATTTTATTTTTTGATGAAATAAAACCAAAATTAGAAGAAAGTGGATTTAAATTTGAAAAAATAAATAACCTATCGTATAACATATCTGGTATTCCTCCATTTATTGAGCTTAGTTCAGCATCACAAATAATCAAGGATTTGGTGAAAATATCTCAAGTTAGTGATAATGAGCTCAATCAATTGGATTATAGAGATATAGCTGAAAATATCGTGAATTCAAGTAAAGATAATTTTATACCTGAGAATTTGAGGGAAAAAAATATGCAGGATATTGTAAATAAGCTAATGGCTTGCCATTCACCGCAATACAGCTACGATGGAAAATCAATTATTACAATGATTTCTTTTTCAGAAATTGACGATATGTTTAAGGAGTAGTTGCAATTAAAAATAAAATGTTATTTTTGACCGAAATTTTAGTATATGGAAGCTACACTAAAAATGGCTGAACAGCTGGGTTTGAATACTGAAGAGTTTAATAAAATAAAAGAAATTTTAGGTAGAATGCCAAATTTTACCGAACTGAGTATATATTCTGTAATGTGGTCGGAGCATGCTTCGTACAAAAATTCAATCAAATGGTTGAAAACACTTTACAAAGAGGGAAAATATTTGCTTGCAGAACCCGGACAAGAAAATGCAGGTGCAATTGATTTAGGAAATGGTTTAGCTTGCGTTTTCAAAATCGAATCACATAATCACCCATCTGCAATAGAGCCTTTTCAAGGTGCAGCAACTGGAGTTGGAGGAATTAACAGAGATATATTCTCGATGGGAGCAAGACCAATTGCTCAACTCAATTCTCTGCGTTTTGGTGATATCAATTCAGAAAAAACAAAATGGCTTTTAAAAGGTGTTGTTAAAGGAATTGGAGATTACGGAAATGCTTTTGGTGTACCTGTCGTAGGTGGTGAAGTATTTTTTGACTCTACATACAATGACAATATACTTGTAAATGCTATGTCTGTTGGTATTGTTGAAAAAGATAAAATTATTTCGGCTACTTCCTATGGAGTAGGAAATCCAGTATATATCTTTGGCTCATCAACAGGAAAAGACGGTATTCACGGAGCTACTTTTGCTTCTGCAGATTTGACAGAAAATTCGAAAGACGATTTACCTTCTGTTCAGGTTGGCGACCCATTTATGGAAAAACTTTTACTTGAAGCAACATTAGAACTTGCAAAAACAGATGCAGTTATTGGCCTTCAAGATATGGGAGCTGCAGGAATTATTTGTTCTACATCTGAAATGTCTGCAAAAGGCAAGCATGGAATGAATGTATGGCTTGATAAAGTTCCATTACGTCAGGATGATATTGAACCCTGGGAAATTTTGCTTTCTGAATCACAAGAAAGAATGCTTGTTGTACTCAAAAAAGGAAAAGAATCCGTTGCAGAAGAAATATTCAAAAAATGGGACTTGAATTATGCTCAAATAGGAGAAGTTACAGAAGGTGATGATTTGAAATTTTATTGGAAAGATAAACTTGTTGCTGATGTACCTGCAGAATCTCTTGTTTTAGGCGGTGGGGCGCCCGTTTACGAAAGAGACTATCAAAAACCTACATATTTTATAAAAAATAAAGAATTTGATATTGACGAAATATCAGTTCCTGAAGATATTAAAGAAGTAGCTTTTAAATTATTGGAAGACCCGAATCTAGTTTCAAAAAAATGGATTATCGAACAGTATGATACAATGGTTAGAACAGCAAATATTAGTTCAAATTTTAAAGCAGATGCAGGCATTGTGAATCTAAAAGGAACTGATAAAGCTTTGGCACTTACAACAGATTGTAACTCAAGATATGTTTATGTAAACCCAAATGTTGGTACACAGATTGCAGTAGCCGAAGCAGCCAGAAATATTGTTTGTAGCGGGGGAGAACCTGTTGCAATTACAAACTGCCTGAATTTTGGTAATCCATACAATAAGGAAGTTTATTGGCAATTTGTAGAAGCTATAAAAGGAATGAATACAGCTTGTAAAAAGTTTGAAACTCCTGTAACAGGTGGAAATGTAAGTTTTTACAATCAAACTTTATCCGACAATATGGCTATTCCGATTTACCCAACACCTGTTATAGGTATGCTTGGGCTTATTCACGATAAAAATGATATACTTACTCTAAGTTTTAAAGACAAAGGTGATTTGATTTTCCTTTTGGGAGAAACTAAAAACGATATTTCTTCCTCAGAATATTTGAACTATTATCATGCAATAAAATACTCTAAAGTTCCTTATTTTGACCTCGATACAGAGTATGAATTGCAGAACATTATCAAGCAATTGAACAAAAAACGCCTAATCAGATCAGCTCACGATGTTTCAGAAGGTGGATTATTCTTTACATTGCTTGAATCTTCAATGGTCAATAATCTAGGTTTTGACATTACAACTGACTCTGACCTTAGAATAGACGCATTCTTATTTGGAGAATCGCAGAGTAGGGTTGTCGTTTCAGTTACTCCAAACAAACTTAATCAATTTATTGATTTTATGAGAAAAAAAGAATTTCCGTTCTTATCTTTGGGACACGTTACAAAAGGCGAATTGAGAATAGATGATGAATCTTTTGGATTTATTAGAGATATCAAGAAAAAATTTGAAAATCAATTACAGAATTTGATTGAAAACAGTGAAGAATGTTAATTTTTTAAAATTTTAGAAATGGCAGACGATTTATTGAAAAAAATAATATCACACAGCAAAGAATATGGATTTATTTTTCCTTCAAGTGAAATATACGATGGACTTGGAGCTGTCTATGATTATGGACAAAACGGTGTGGAACTAAAGAATAACATTAAAGAGTATTGGTGGAAATCAATGACCCAACTTCACGAAAATATTGTTGGTATTGATGCAGCTATATTTATGCATCCGAGAGTTTGGGAAGCAAGTGGACACGTTGGAGCATTCAATGACCCATTGATAGATAATAAAGACAGTAAAAAAAGATATCGTGCAGATGTTTTAATCGAAGATTATAGAGCAAAACTTGAAGCAAAGATTGCTAAGGAAGTTCAAAAAGGTAAAAAGAAATTTGGCGAGCAGTTTGATGAACAACAGTTTTTAAAAACTAATCCCAACGTTAAAAGAACCCAAGAAAAGCTTGACGAACTAAATAAAAGATTTGTAAAAGCTTTGAATAATAGTAATCTTGAAGAATTAAGACAGATTATTATAGATTATGAAATATCTGATCCTGAAACAGGTTCTAAAAATTGGACAGAAGTTCGTCAGTTTAACCTTATGTTTTCAACAAAGCTAGGCTCAGTCAGTGATTCAGCAAATACAATTTATTTGCGTCCAGAAACAGCACAAGGTATTTTTGTCAACTTCCTGAATGTAATGAAAAGTGGAAGGAAGAAAGTTCCTTTTGGTATTGCACAAATAGGTAAAGCTTTTAGAAATGAAATAGTTGCACGTCAATTTGTTTTCAGAATGCGCGAATTTGAACAAATGGAAATGCAATATTTTGTGCGTCCGGGAGAAGAAATTAAATGGTTCAACTTCTGGAAAGAATTTAGAATGAAATGGCACAAAAATTTGGGTTTAGGCGACGAAAAATATCGTTTTCACGAACACGATAAACTTGCACATTACGCTAATGCTGCTTTTGATATAGAATTTGATTTTCCAATGGGATTCAAAGAAGTAGAAGGCATTCACAGTCGTACAGATTATGACCTTGGCAGACACGAAGAATTTTCTGGCAAAAAATTACAGTATTTTGACCCTGAACTAAATGAATCTTATGTTCCATACGTAATAGAAACATCTATCGGACTCGACCGTATGTTTATGACAATTCTTTCAGCATCATACAAAGAAGAACTTGTTGGAGATAAAAATGAGAAAAGAGTCGTATTGAGCATTCCGCCAGCATTGGCTCCAGTAAAACTTGCAGTATTGCCATTGGTAAAAAAAGACGGATTGCCAGAAATTGCAACAGAGATTTTCAATAAAGTAAAAATACACTTCAAAGCTATATACGAAGAAAAAGATTCTATTGGTAAGCGTTACCGCAGACAAGACGCAATAGGCACTCCATATTGTATCACAGTTGACCATCAGACATTGGAAGATAATACAGTAACTTTGCGAGATAGAGATACTATGGAACAGGTAAGAATACATTTAGACGAAGTAATAGAAAAAGTAGAAGAAAAGACAAGTATGAAAAAATTGCTACAAAATTTATTGTAAATTTTGAAAATAAAAAAATAGTAGTAATTTTGCATCACTATTTTGCCCGGGTGGCGGAATTGGTAGACGCGCTGGTCTCAAAAACCAGTAGGATTTTCCTGTGCCGGTTCGATCCCGGCTCCGGGTACAAGAAACGGCTTCAAATTTGAAGCCGTTTTCTATGTGAATAATAGAATTAAAATTGGTATTACGATTCCAACTATAATATATATTCCACCTCTTCCTAAAGGACCTTTTTTGCCTCTTACCATAAACAAAGATGTTATGGCAAAAAGAAACAATGAAAATGCAAATAAATCAGAGAATAAAGTCCACCATTTATTTGGATTGTAATGAAGATAATTGGATTCAAAAAATAAAGGCTTTTTCTTCAAATGCTCAATAATACCTTTGCCGCTGTTCAAGTCAATTTGCATTGTAGACCCACCTTTAAAATAAACTTTTAAAAATGATTCTTTCGGAAAATAATGAGTTTTATACTCTTCTTTTACTCCCAATTCGTCCATAAGACCAAGAATTTCTTCTTTTGCAAATTTGCCTTCGAAATGCCTGTCTGTATTGAATTCTGAGATGGTTACAAAATAACTTGGATTCCAGTCTTTCAAATGGTTTAGAGCAAAACCTGACAATGCGTAAATAATACTTGTTCCGAAAAAGAAAAAACCAAAATCACGATGTAGAATTCTGCTCCATCTGCGTAAAAATTTTAAGTATTTCGGTGTCTTTGAATTGGTTTCAGTTTGCATCATTTGTTATTCTTCAAATTTAATAAATTCTACTGAGTAGAATGATAAATGATCTACACCTGCTGTCGCCATAGAATCTCTGTAATATTGAGCTAATTTTCTAGTTTCTGAAGCTTCGTGATTATCGCTTACATTAGTTTCATCAAGTTTTTGGCAATATGCTTCATCAACTATCATTTCTCTAACAATGCCAATTACAGTAACCTGGCTACCATTGAGGTTTTCGTCAAATCTTTTTTCTGAATTAACGTGTACACCTTCAGTTGCTCCATCCGCTACTAAAAATATTTTTTTGCCACTATGTTTGCAAACGTGGTCAACTATTCCGGTAATTTTAATTTTTTTATCAACCAAATCTTGAGCTTTTGTATAAAAGTCAACAATTGAAACATTTACCATTTCATTTTTTGCGATTGAATCGTTTTCTTTTGTTGTGTCATTTCCTTTATCTTTTTTACACGCTGCAAGAGAGACAATAACAAGGACTACAAGTAATAATTTTTTTAACATAGCTTTTCTAGTTTTATTTGATTATGTTTAAAAAAAGCGAAATGTATAACCATTTCGCTTTTTGTTTTTATGGCATTTTGTATAAAATTGCGTTTGCATTCAAGCCAGCACCAACAGATACAAAAATGATTTCATCACCTGATTGGAGCTTATATTCATCCATTTTGTTGTTGATAATCATATCGTACATAGTTGGAATTGTTGCTACAGAGCTGTTTCCGAATTTAGAAATAGTCATTGGCATAATATTTTCGGGCATATTTCTTATTCCATACAATTTAAAGAATTTTTTACCCATTGCATAATCCATTTTAGCATTTGCTTGATGAATTAGAATCATTTTGATGTCCTCTGCAGTTCTGCCAGCTTTATCAAGCATTTCTTTCATTAAAACAGGCACTTTGCTGACAGCATATTCGTAAATTCTTCGTCCGTTCATTTTGATTGTGATAATATTTTGGTCAAAATCCTTGTTAAAAGAAGGTCCGTTTACAAGATAATCTGCTTCAACTAAAGTATCAGAAATAGTTTTGTGTTTGATAATACCAAGAGGTTCTTCGCTTTCAACAGCTTCGATAATGGTTGCTCCTGCACCGTCAGCAAAGATCATACAGTCTCTGTCGTGTGGGTCTACCATTCTTGAAAGTCCGTCAGCACCAATAATCATAGCTCTTTTTGCATCGCCTGATCTAAGGTAGTAATCTGCCTGAATCATTCCTTGTATCCAACCCGGACAACCGAAGGGAATATCGTAACAAACTGTATTTGAGTTTTTTAACCCTAATTTTTGTTTTACCCTAGCGGCAAGAGTTGGCATAAGATCTGTTCTATAAGAATCTTTTTTTACATCACCGAAATTATGTGCTACAATAATGTAGTCAAGTGTTTCGGGGTCTATTCCTGATGTTTCAATAGCTTTTTTTGCTGCAAGATATGCCATATCTGATGTGTTCATATCATCATCCATGTATCTTCTTTCTTCTATTTCTGTTATTTCCAGAAACTTTTGAATAATTTCTTCATTTGAAATTTCAAATAAAGTTCCATCAGGTTGATAAAATTTTCTAGATAAAAAATCACTGTTTTTAACTATATTCGGAGGTAAATAATGTCCGCTACCGATAATAACTGAATAATTTTTTTTCATATTTATTTTTTTTTACTTATTGTTTTATTGCAAAACAGTATTGTCCTTGATGCAAGTCAGTTTCAAGAAAATCTTTTTGTCTGTCAAAAGGTATTTCAATCCACTTTTCTCCTGTTTTCTTTCGATATAAAATTATTATATCTTCTTTTTTATATTTTTTTGTGAAATTAATATCCATTAGTTTTGTAAAATAAAATCTTCCTTTTGCTTTAAAATTTTTATGCCAAATCCCTTCAATTGTCCAATAATAATTTTTTTGGAACAAGTATTTTTTGTTCAATTCGTGGTCTGGTTCCAGACAGTTTGCAATGGCTCTGATAAAGCCTTTGCCATTTATTTGCTCAATTTTTGCATCAAAAAAAGATTCGTCAAAGGTATAATAACCTGTGTCTTTTATAATATGATATTTATCAATTGTCAAATCGGCAATATGCTCATCCAAATCTAAACACACAAGTGATGGCTGAAAACCGCATTTGAAGACCTTTGTAGCTTGTTTGCCTGAGAATTCAAAAATTTGTTTTTCAATATTCAAATTCGAATCGATAAAAAATATTTCAATTTTGTTTGATTTTGCAAGTATGGTGTCGCCTATAACTCTTTGTTTTACAGTTATTGTGACATTATTGTCTTTGTCTGTTTTCCAATTTGTTATTTCATAGAACGGTCTTGATTTTGAATATACCCAAAAGTTAAAGAAATCTTTCAGGTCTATTTTTGTTTTCTTTGAATAAAACTTTTCAAAATCCTTTGTTGAGGCATTACTAAATTTAAAATGATTCAGATAATCTTTTGTTGTAGCAAAAAACAAACTGTCACCAATATAAAATCTTAGTGTATGGATAACATCTGCACCTCTTTTGTAAACTGTTGTTCCATAAGTATAATTCAAATCCATATTAGCCAATGCTCTGTATCCATTGTCGTCTTTATGAGCAAAATAAATTACTTGCAGATGTCTCAATCTGTTGTAATCTTTAAATCTGTCGATTCCATAAAGATTTTCCATTACCAACGCTTCACAATATGATGCCCAGCCTTCGTTGAGCCACATATCTCCGGCTGTTTTGCAAGTTACGAGATTTCCAAACCAACTGTGAGACAATTCGTGATAAATCAGGTTTTCGTGTTTTAATGTTCCATCAAAAGCTGTTAACGCTATTGAAATATTCTCTACGTGTTCCATTGCTCCGCTTCTGAACGGAACTAATGTGTATCTCACTACATTCCATCTGTATTCTCCAAAAAGATTTTCGTATATCCTTAATACTTTTGTAAGATTGATGAGACTTTTTTCTACTTTTTCTTTTTTATTTTTTGGTGTAAAAATTTCTATTGCAATGTCTCTTTTTATTCCTTTATAAACCTTGTTAATAGTTTCATATTTGCCAACTGCTACGGAAACCAAATATGTTGGTATTGGATGGTTGATAAAATAAGAATATGTGTCTAACTCGTCAATTTTGTGTTGTGTTAAAATACCGCCGGAGGAAACATTGTAAGTATGAGGAACAGTGAAATTGAGGTAATATATTGCTTTGTCAGTAAAAATATCATTGCAAGGAAACCAAACTCTGCCAAATGAGTGCGGAATAGCAGTCATTCCAACTCCCATATTGTATGCAGTATTATCAGAAAAATAAAAACCTCCCCAAGTTTTATCCTTTATCGGATGTCCATTATAAAAAACATTGATGCTTATTGTATCATCTGTTTTTAGAGGTTTTTTTAATTTGATTGTAATAATAGAATCATTGTAAGACCAGTTTTTGAATGTTTTTTCGTTTATTTGGATATCAGTTACTGTCAATTTAAGTAAATCAAGCTTAATAATTGAGGTATTATCGAATTTTGAAAATAATTTTACAATTGTATTTCCTTTTATTTGGTGTTTAGAAGGCGAAATTTGTAAATTGATATGATAATCAATAACATCAATTGAATCCCTATGATTTCTAATTTTTTGACCAAAAGAAGTGTAAAAAAATATTATAAAAAAGACTGTAAAAAAATATTTCATTCTCCTTTGTTAGATTTACAAAAACTCTGCAATACTAAATTTTTTTTAATTAAAAATAAAAAAATTGTTATCTTTAAAAAATATTTTTCAGCACATAATTTTGCGAATTACTGAATAATAAAAGTTATATGGAACAGGAAAAAAAATTAACATTTAATTTATATGCGTCAGATTTGGTAAAGGATGCTTTGAAAAATGCAGAACTTGTTTTGTTTTACATAACAGAGAATGGCATAAACATTTCGAATCACGATGTGGAAGTTATTACCAAAGCAAAAGAAGCCATAGAAGACGACAAGTGGAGCGTAGAGATGGAGGTTGAATTTTGGATAGCTTATAAAAATTTAGCAGCTTCGATACAACCTGTAAATATAGATAGTTTAAAAGCTTTTAAGAAAAATTACATTAAAAATCCCAATTTCTTCCAAAGACTTTTTAGGATAAAATGGAAGCAAACTCTTTCATATAGGACTGTGAGGTTTTATACTTTTTTCACAATGTTTACAATGGTAATTATGTTGTTTTTGCATATTTACTTTTCAATAGGAACAATACGACTCAATCGAATTCAAGCAGCTAGTGAACGCATTTCTTCGCTTGAAACAGAGTTGAATGAAATGGATTTGATTATTGGCGACGGCTCTACAGGAATCAGTGTCCAGCAAAAATACGACAAGTTACAGAATGAATTGTTTGAGGTTAATTCGGAAAAAGAAACGAATATTGCTTTGCTTGGCAAATGGGTTGAAAATATCCAAAGGAGTATTGGAACATACGATGCTAGTCTCACTCAGGAAGAAGTAAATCAACAAGAATTGCAACCGAATGAGCAAGTTACTCCGGGACCACCAATTTCACCTGAAGAGCAGTTGGATAATAAC
>Ga0114934_10001098_pt1 | contig 17675 bp, 17 predicted proteins | sample 4SBtaG_2_FD_99695 | JGI IMG/M metagenome (GOLD analysis project Ga0114934, IMG submission 99695) | Deep subsurface microbial communities from Kolumbo volcano to uncover new lineages of life (NeLLi) - 4SBTROV10_white metaG | ecosystem: Environmental > Aquatic > Marine > Volcanic ...
ATCAAAGTATTCAGCACAATATTCAGCTAAACACCAAGCATAATCTTTCCAATCAAATAAATCAGGATCCCACCACTTAGTAAATTGATCAGTATGATATTTGCACAATTCTTGACATGTATATTTTTTATACCAAGTTTCTTTTTTCATTACTTCTCCTTTAAAAAGGGCACACTAATCAAAAGTATGCCCTTTATGTTTAGTAATTGACAAAATATCATTCAAAATATTCTTCTAAACTTTGCATAACTTTAGATACATCTTCTTTGCTAATAAAAGTACCTGTATACCTATGTACAGACACTCCTATACTATATTTTTCTAGAAAATCAACAACAATATCTTCAATATATTTATCTGAATTTGTAGAATCAAGATCAACTTTCACTTCTATTATCTCTCCATTAAACAAGGCGATTTTTTTATTAGTTTCAACTTCTTCATGTGTTGATATTAAAATATCTAAATTATTTGAATTGTTATCTTCTTCAATACATAAAAATCCAGAAAAAATTTCGTTAATAGATTTATTAAGATACTCTATTAAATCTCTTCTTGTCTCGAAAAATAATCTGTCATACTTGTCATAAATTTCAAACCATTTTTTTAATTTCATAATAAATTCCTCCTTATCCTTTTAATATAACATGAATTCTTCTATACCATGCTGGTGAATTAATACCTAACAAATCATTCTTAAGAATTTTTGTATTTGGCCTATCAATATTTTTTCCAAAATAATTAACATATTGATTGAGTAAACTTTTTGTCCACATAAATTTATGATCAGAATCAGTTTCCCAATCATTATAACCAAATATTTCAGCATTTACTTTATGATTATCTGTAGAAAATAACATTAAGTTTTTAGTATATTTCATCACTTCTTCATAATCTGGGACCACAAAAGTTAAATTTAATTTTTTTGATATCTTAAAATTATCCTTTATAATTCTTGGAAAATCTTGAAGTTGATTTATAGTTAAATGTTCTAATACTCGAATAGCAGATATCTCTGATAATCTACCAATTAATACAGTATCTTCCATTTCATAATTTGGATCAAAAACATTTATATTATAACCTACTACTTTAGCATTTGTTTCATATAAATTTAAATGATTATAATTTTTAGAAATCCTTGGATCTAATCCTAATATAATATCATAGTTAGATACTTTTGTAAATCTATTCTCATAATCCAAATCTATATAAGAACTGCAACCAAATAATAAAATACTATTCGACATATTATATATCTCAGAAGTTTGAGATATATATTTAAATGCTAGTGGACATTCCATTTTAAATATTTTATCATTCATAAAATTTTTAGGTTTCTTTTTAGGAACATCTATACTTTCATCCACTAACCAAAATTGACCAAAATGTTTCCTATGTTTTCTAAAAATTTGTTCTGCGATATGCATCATATGTAAATCTATATCATTAATATTTATCATAATAATAGGATTTCGATCATTAAAACTTTTATCACATTCAAAATTATTATCATCAAATATATTTAAATTATCAACTATAAAATATTTTGTATTTGGATAATTTTGATTGAATATTGTATTAAATTGATTTTTTTTAGTTATTGATATAACATTATTATTCCCATTACAAAAATTCTTATCATAACTTACTATTTTAGGTCCATTATATACTTCTAACATTTAACCTCCTACATTACTAACAATTATTTTTTAAACTTTCGTATATTTCTATATCCGTACGTTTCCTTTGAAATTGTAATTCATCATATGATGATGATCTTAAATCAGCAAAATGGATTATTAATGATAATGGATAGGTTTCAAAAGATTTAATTAATCCTGTTGTGCTAGAATAATCAAAAGTATTGAATGCTCCAGCATGATTTAATATTGCAGATACTTCATCATCGTTCATTTCTAATCCTAATTTCAAAAGCATCAAAACTGATTTACTTCCATGACCCATAGGAAATTCTTCATTTTCAGTAATTTTATACTCTGTTATTTGAATCCATTGATTCCTTCCAGTTTCCGTTGTAACTTTTATGTTTTTATCATATGTTTCATAAAGACCAATTTTGCAAACATCATGCAACCATGCAGTTAATATCAAAGAATCATGTTCCAAGTTATACAAATTTCCTATCTTCAAAGCATTCTCTCTAACAAAGTATGAATGAACCAATAATCCATTTTCTGCATTTGAATGATATTTTGTAGATGCTGGAGCTGTGAAAAAATCACTTTTATATAAAAAATTTAAAACTGATGTTAACCCATGTCTTTTTAAAGATTTCATATCTTCATCAAATGTTTTAAAAGCAATCTCGATTATTTTTGGATCTATCCAAGTTCTCGTTACCATTATTCCTCCTTTTCAAATTTTATGTGTTTTATTCGATTCATATCAGATATAATTTTTAATGGAATTGCACACTGTCCATATAAATATAATTGATTTCCTTTTATGTTTACTTCACCATCTAATAATATTTCCCTTTCTTTTTTTGTTGTTAACATTAATCTTTTGTAATCGTTTTGACTTATAAAAATTTTATTGCATCTCATAAACAACCTCCTTTAATTTGAACTACCATAACCTAAAGGATATGATTTTCTTGAGAGGATCATATAAAAAATGATAATCATAGTTAACGTCCAGATTATCAAGATGACGATTAAAATAATTAATTAACTTTAATCATTTCAAGGATATCAATATATCATATTTCTTTGTATCATAAATATGTATTTCATGACATTTATCACAAATATATATCAATTCTCCAGTAACACTTCTTGTTATTTGACATATATTTCCACATTTACAACATTTACCTTTCATAGACATGAGTATACGAAAATTTAATACTAAGATATCATATAATTTAGCAAGATGATCTTTTAATTGTTTATTTTCTTTAATCATATCAGAATATTTTTCTGTTAATGTTTTATTTTCTTTTCTTTTTCCTTTCCGATATACTCTAGGTTGAAATCCTTTTGGCCATAATACTTCATAATCACTAATTTTTTTACTGTAGTTGGAAAATGTATTGTATACTGTAGACTTACTTTTAATCTTAATATTCCTAAGATCAACAATGCCATCAACACTATTATCAATAGCCTGCCTAATTTGGTCAAAAACATTAAATTTCTTTTTCATAAATTACCTCCTTAATAAATAAATTATATTTTAACACAAAAATAAGACCGACAGAATATTTTAAAAATATCCTATCGGTCCTTTAAATTTTCTTTCAAAAACTATAAGATATATAGTATTTAACAAATTAATTAAATGTTAACCATATCCTTTAGCTTAGATTTATCAGATTCAGAAACATCTAAAATTCTATTTATAATTGAATCTATGTTTAAATTTTTTACTTTTAGATTTTTAGGTTTATGAGCTATATATTTATTATCATCATATTTATGAAATTCTCTGGGATCATCAACTCCAGCCATCATAGCAGCCCATCTACTTAAATTTGTTGAACCACATTGCATATCACAATTGTAAGCTCTTTGTTTTATTTCATCCCAATATGGTCGATCACAACTAATTGTATATTTAAACAAATCCAATTTACCTAATTTCCACATCAAATACCATTGTTCAGATTTTAATAAATTGGACAAACCTTGAAAAATTTTAATTCTATTTCCACACAAAGTACCAATTTTAAACATTGACATTACAGCAGATGAAAAATTTTCAGAATTATCAGGGTATGATCCACTTTCTGAAAGATTAGTCATTCCAGAAGCTATAAACACTTTATCATAATAATTTTGTAATATTAAACTTTCTGCATAAGCTCCTAATAAAGACATAAAAACCATATTTCTTCCTGAAGTCCATGCATTAGTTGTTTTAACAGAATTAGCAGATCCAGTTAATATTTCAGATTTTGAATTTGTTAACATAGAAAACGAATCTATATCTTTATATATATTAGATAAATCAAAAATTTTTAATGGTATATCTAATTGTTCACATATATTTGTTATAGCCCATTCTTCACATTTTTCTCCACGATGTCCATATTTAAAATGAATAGCTTCAATATCATAATCTAATAACTTTAATATAGCTAATGTAGTACCAGAATCAATACCACCACTTGCACATACCAAATATTTGGTTTTAGGATTTTTAGTATTTTCAAGTGTGTATTTATGTTTCCAAACAGGATGAATATATCTAGGTTCAAAAGGAATTTTTTGTATAAATCCACTTTCCAAATCTATAGTCATAATTCTGAAAGGTGATAATGGATGATGATACCAATATTCCCATACAGCCATTCCATCTCTTTTAGCATGGGTGATATTGAACACTACTTTATCAATGGCTTCGAATGAACTATGTAATATAAAACCATATCCTTTAATATATCCTTGACTTAATGGATTATGGGTATTAATTATATGCAATTGATTAGTTAAATTATCATACATTAAAGCAGCTATACCACCTGATATATTTTCAATAGCTTTTTTAATATCATAATTATAAAATTGATAACTTCTTATAATTGCTTCAGAATCTATATTAGTTTTAAAATCATAATGTTGTTTTAATTCATTTATGCATGGTGAACTTATTGCTCCATTATGAATTAAAGTCATTTCTCTGCTATCATCCTTAATAAAAACAGGTTGCATATTTTCATCATCTGGTGTTGATGGAGGTTCTGTTTCTGGTTGGGCTCTACATAAACCAAAAAACAAATTATTTAATTTCATTTGATTATCATACATTTTTTGTATATCATCTTTTATTTGAGAATAAGATTTATCGGATCTATATGTTATAGTAGTTTTATTTTTAGTATCAATAATTGCAATGCCAACTCCATTACTTCCACGTTTTTCAGCATCTATCATTAATGAATCTATATGTTTAAAATCTAAAACAGATTCCTTAGCCCAATAACCAACAATTCCGCACATAAAACCTCCTATTATGATACTAATGAATATGATTCTATTTGTAACATATTATTGAATGCGTTTTCAATATTTTTTACAGATTCTGTATTATCCATCATTTGATATGTTGTTAATAACATAGCCAAATGTTCTCTATTTAAAAATAAACAACAATCAGATTCTATCCCAATATCTTGATTAATTTCTTGTAAATTTATCATCAAAATCTCCTTGTATTATTAATTATATCTTCTTTATCAAATTCTAAACATAGACTTCTCAATTTTATAGAATTATCAAATGATGTATTGAACATTCTACTAGAATGTCGTATAAATGATTTATACTTATTCTTATTACCGTCATTAAATAGAGGAAGATAAAAGCAATAATCATCTGGATATTTGTCTAATACCTGAATTATTATATCTAATAATTTTAACAAATACATATTATAATGATTAGGCCTATCTACTATTATAATTTTTTTATTTGTATCTAAATTTTTAATATCTTCGAATGTTATGATAGTATCATATTTTTTCAATAATTTTATCGTCATCTTAGATGCTTCAGAACCATCATATATCACAGTTTCATTATACTTTTTCTTATTCTTTTTGATATTTATTGTTTCTATATTATCAAGATCTTTGTTTGTATAATTATTTATATACTCCTCGAACTTATCAATCTTATTAAGTAACAAATGAATATCTTCTTCCTTATCATTTTTGGTCATTATATGTTGATCTAAATACGCTTTTAATGCACTTTTACATGTTGGATAATATCCCATTATTTCATTTTTAAGTTCACCTGATTCTTTTGAATGTTTATAAACTAAAACTAAATTGTTATAATCTATCCTTTTAATATAAAATTCATCTGTTAACTTTAACATTGCTATTATCCTCCATTAATGTTTTGGCTAAATCAAATAATTCAGATACATATTTGTAATGAGTTGTAGTTTGAAGTTTATCTAATATAAAATCTACTATATTACAATCTAAATTATTTTTCTTAAATAACATTATTAATTTAAGTGTAATTGAATCCGTAAGCGTGATAGGTTTCAATTTCATATTTAAATCTAATATTGTATCATTAGTTAATAATGTTTTCTCATAAAATCCAAATTTTTTGTCTTTTATTACTATAATTTTTAATGATGTAGATAAATTCTTTTCTAACTTTTGTAATATAAATACTGCATGTTTATCCGCAGTATAACCAATAGTATATAATATTTTTTTAGATATATCAATATTTACATTTTTATCATCTAAATTATCCATAGTTGATATTATCATATCATACTTTATTAATGATTCACAAATTTCTGGTTTTGTTAATTTGGTTTCATTATACAATATTGTCCATTTATTATTCAAATTTAAAAATTTTTTATTTTTAAATTTACAATATTCATTCAACAAATTAATTTTTTTTACATTTGATTTAAAGAGGTAGTTATAAACTACCTCTTTTTCTTCTTTAATATTATCACAATTAAATTTTATACAATCAACCATAAAAACCTCCTAAAAATTCATTCCAAGTACATTAGAATATGTTTTTAACAAATGTAATGATGCTATCTTTTCTTTTTCAATTACAACATTAGATGAGAATCCTGTATTATACATTTTCCTTAAAACATTTATTTTGTTTATCATATCGTCACTTTTTACATTGATTTCTAAAAGATTATTTATTGCATCATATGCCATAAAAGCCCATATTTCCATTTCACCAATTCTTTGTGCACCAGTTGATTTCATAGGTTGCAATGTCTTCATAGTATATTTTCCGACAGATCTCATTGCAAGTTTTTTATCTGTTGTATGAACTAATCTCATAATATAACTATAACCAACTAATGCCTTGCTTGTTTCTTTTCCTTTAATTGTTAATGAATATGATTTTTGAGTATTTGAATAAGACATAAATTTATTTAAAGATTCTATAGACATAATTTCAAAAGGTGGAGATATCAAAACTAAATCTTCTATAAGTTGTTTATTAGCTCCATATTTCTTATATGTATTTTCTAACATTTTAGTATACCATTTATTATTAGTACAATCAATATCTTTAAGTTGTTTTATCATAGTTTCTATAGTGTTTACAGGATCCCTATCAAATTGTTCTAATAACATATTTTTGTAATTTCTAAGAGCTAAAGATGCATGAATTTCGTATACTTGTCCTATATTCATTCTAGATATTATACTAAGAAATCCAAGAACGACATCTACAGTTTGACCCCAAGGTGTAACCGGCATATCTTTATCTGGAACTATCTTAGATACTATCCCTTTATTACTATGTCTATTAGCAAATTTATCACCAATTTCTACAGGTTTTTCATATGAATATGTAACTCTAATTTTAATTCCAGGAAAATCATACTTGCCAACTTTTTTATGTATATCTACATTACATATTTGAGATATCATACTCAAATCATCTTCTGATAGCTTATTCTTTAACTTTTTATGTAAATTTTTATATGATTGTTCACTTTCATTTAAAATGGAAATAATATAATTATTAAAATCTGGATAAGCATTATTCCAAGTATTTACATATATTTCTATATTTTCAATTTTTATATCTTTATCCATAACTTGTTTTTCTGGTTCATCAAAATATGTTTTAATACTAGTAGCTGTATATTTCTTTTTTAAAATATTGGATCATTCTTTTTAATAATTTCTCCAATTTCTGGTATTGGTTTATAATTATTATTGGATAGGCTTAATAATATTTCCGATGGTTGAACTACATATTCCAATGTATCATGTTTTTTAGCTTTAAATTTCTCAGCAGCAGATTCTGATATAACAATAGAATCTTCATAACAAAATCCAAAATATTCACCATATGCTACCAATACATTTTTTCCAAACTTTAAAAGTCCTTTATCACAATTATCATATTCAAAAACTATATCATCTTTTTTAATTTTATCACCAGTATTAAAATATATCTTATAAAAAGGATGTAATCTATAATATTCATATCCTTTTTTAACATAATTGATTATTATGATATTTTGATTTTTAAATATAATTTCTCCATCTTCTGGAGCATTTAATGTGTGTAATTGTAGATGATTCACATCTTCATATCCTGTACATATATCTGGTATATCTGGATCTACTAATCTAAGACTTTGTTTAATTTGACTGGCAGACATTTGACACCTTGTTGGATCATTATGATCCAAAAAAGGTATCAAACAAATAGGATAAGTGGTATATTGAGACATTATTCATCCTCCTTAAAAAAATTTGAATTTATTGTCAAATAATTAATAATTCCTGTTTGTTCTCTATCAGGAGTATATATAGGATCTATACGTCCAAAATATGAAGAATGTATATTTCTAAGATCTGTTGGCATAGAATTCTTTTTTAAACCCTGAGGTCCAGAAAAAGTTATCTTATATGTTTCACTTATTAGATGCATCATATTTCCTTCATATGAACTAAGATGCATCATTTCAGGAGCATTACTTACTAAATTTGATGTTAAATTTATTATTCTACTTTTATCTTGTTTGCTGGAATCTTTATACATATAAAAAGTTATCAATTCAGAAAATAAAGGAGCTAATATATATTCTATAAGATACAACCTTTTATTAGATACATCCATTTTGTTATAGCTTTCATGAAATTTATCTGTATAAATCATATCAAACATTCTCAACACCATAGATTTTTTATCATTCTTATGATGTAAATCTATAATATTAGATGTCTGTATGTAATCATGTATATTAATTTTTTTATATCCATATGATTTGCACATATTATACCAAAATTTTTCTGAATTGAATTTTTCTTTTTTTAAATCTATCTTTTGATTTAAAAAATTTTCCATTAAAAGATCAAAATCTTTACTTCCAGGAAGAGCTTCAACTTCAATAAAATCTGATATTGTTAAATTAGTCTTCTTAGTTGGTTTTTTATATTCTTTTACTTTATGATGACATTTTTCTAAAAATCCTTCTAGACCTAATTCATAACTCAAAAGATTTCCAACATGCGTAAAATTTTTTCCTATACTTATAAATCCTTTTACAAAACTAAATCGTATAGAAAATACAGTACCAATAAATAGTAAAGATTTTTTAGTTATTGTAAATACATCTATAAGTTGAAATAAAGGTTGTCTCCAAACACCATTAATTAAAAATTCTGTTGTTTGTTTTTCAGCAATTGGAATTATAATATCAATACTATATAATTTTGTATTTTCTTTATCTCCATATGTTATATCTAATGTGTATGTTTTCGATAAAGTTTGTTTTGTTTTGTATATCCTTTTTGTTTGAGCTACCTTAGGAGTCAAAACACAATCTATTATTCCTGGTAACTCTTTAACTTTAAAACATATTTTTTTAATGTAATTTACAATATCTTCATTTAATAATTTCTTCTTAATACTTGGAATTTTATTTGAAAAATCTGGATTCCTAATTTCATAAATCATGTTTTGCCTCCTCTAATTCATTATAAAGAAATTTCACTAATATGTTATTAGATTTCTTAGATAACAACATCTTATATAAGTCACTTTTACCAGCACTAAATATATATCCGAGTAATGGTGAATGTATTGCTATAGCAACCATTTTACTTAAAGCTTTGTATTCTACATTATCTTCTAATTTTCTCCACAATACCATTTTATTATCAACAACAGACCAAAGTAATTGAGATACCAATATTTCGTTATGTATAAATTGTATAGGTTTATAAGAACCATAAGTTGAATTTAATACTTTAATCATATCCTTATGATTACTTATTTTACCAGATAATGCTGAAGATATTTTTTTCATATCAGATATAATATCTTCTTGATCATCACTTTCTCCAATTTGTGCAGCACCAGATGTGTGAAATGTTCTTAAAGTATTTTGTGTTGATATCTCTCCTAATGTTTGAGCTGCAATAATACCAACCATTCTAGATTTTATATATTTTGCTGTATCTCCATAACATGTTAAACATATATTATCTCCTTTACATCTGATAGGACTTCTAAGAGTTACAGTAGAACCTATATCATTTTTAGATATTAATCTAACTGATCCATCTTTTTCTATTACATATCTGCCATATAATTGTTTAAAATTTTCTTCAGTGACATCATATTCAATACCATTTTTTGATCCACAATCTTTAAGATTATAGTCAATCATAGCTGATGATAATACATATACAAATTGTCTGCTTAAATATCCTGATTTTGATGTATTAATAGATGTATCAATCAAACCCTTTCTAGTTCCATAACATGAAAGAAAATGTTCATATGCTGTAAGACCTTCAACAAAATTATGGATTATAGGAGTCTTTATAAATACTCCATTATAATCAGATACATGACCTCTACATAAAAATATTTGTTTAGCTTGTAGCCAATCACCTCTAGATGATGTTTCTATCATTTCTTTTAATTTAAATTTACTTTTTAGTTTTTCTAATTCGGCTTCTTCTCTTCTTATATTATCAATAGGAGTTTTTGATGTAAATATTTTTGTTTTTCTCTCATCATAAGATGTTTCATCTACATAAAAATTATCAATTGATACATCTGCTGGATAATAAGTACTATATTCATATCCTATTTCTTTAATCATATCTACAAATGTTGATACATTTTCATTAGTATATTTTAAAGCTATTGAATTTAATAACTTCATAATAGTTTTTTTACCAACATCTTCATTAATAAATCTATATTCTGGTGGAAGGAAACTATTAAATTTTATCCTTCCTTCTGTCGTTTTGATGATTTCTCCATTGTATTCATAATCTATTAACTGCTGAAAAGGTAAATTTCCAATTTTAGTTAATTGATGTAACCCATATATTATAGTTTGACTCGGTACAAAAGTAAATGAACCAGTAGATGGTGATAATAAATTTTGTGAAGGAATCATATATCTTTTACATTCATCTATAGATTTTTGTAATATTGGTCTATATATAGCCATTTGATCTCCATCAAAATCAGCATTATATGGTTCACACATTAAAGGATGTAAATGTATTACTTTATCTTTTGTTGGTATAGCCTTGAATGCAAATAAACTCTGTCTATGTAATGTTGGAGCTCTGTTTAATATTACTATTTGATGTGTACATACTTTTTTAATTTGATCAAATAGATCTATTTTATCATCTAATGCATCTTTTATCATAGAATCTGCTTCATGCATTGTACAACAAAATCCTGATGATATTAAATCTTTAATCAATTCTGGTTTAAATATTTCTAATAATATTTTATATGATACTCCACATTCATCTAATTTTAATGTAGGATCAACAGATATTACTGCTCTGCCAGAAAAATCTATAGATTTCCCCATAATGTTTTTTCTTATTAATTTCTTTTTATCACCATTAATATATTCTTCTGCCATATCATAAAGAGCAAAAGTATCTTTCCATATATTAAGAGTAAAATCATAATTAATATACATTGATTTTTCTGGATTTATAAGAATATTATACTGATCTATCTTTGTTAAAATATCTCGATATTTATAATTCATTTCATCCATAATTATATCATTAGTTTTAGATATAACAACTGGTCTTGTATCTGGTGGAGTTACTATTATATTTTTTACAAATATAGATCCTATAGTATTTTTTAATAAAGTATACATTCTATTGTCTATTTTCATTATTAGTTTTTCAATGATATTATAGAAATCATCAATTGAAACATCTATTACTTCATCTAATGTTATAAATGTATCTTTAGATTCATCATATTCATAAAATTTATATCCATTTAATATATCCTCTAATAATGTCTTAAAATTAGATCTTCTAGATTTTATTGATAAATATACCAAAGGATGTAATATTTTAACAGGCATATCTATGGTTGCGTAAGAATATCTTCGTTCTGAACTTGCAACATACTTAACTCCACAATTTGGACATCTATGTCCTATATTTGTTGTATCTTTAATTCCACATTCACAAGTATAATCATGTATAGGACCAAATATCTGTTGAGAAAATATACCATCTTTAAAAAATGATTTTCTTGTATAAATCTTACTACTTGTTATTCTAGGTAGTTTCTGAGAAAACTTGTTAATATCTACTATTTCCATTAATTACCTCCTGTTTAATACCAAATTCCTTGACCAGCTAATAACCTTATATTAAGTTTTTGATCAAATCCTTCATAATTATCTATATTTAAAGACAACAATTCAGGCATTATGTTTTCATATATATCATGATAATTCTTAAAGTCATTAACTTTTTTATGCATGAATACATTTTGAGAAACAAGCAAATTGCCATAAACTGTTGATTGTATACCATCAGGTTTATCTAATAATTCTACTTTATGAAATCCATATGAACAATGTTCTAATCTTAACAAAAAATTATCAACACAAACATATTTATATTTCCATTTTCCATCTATCCATAATGTATCATAAATAGAATTATATGAATAATTCTTAGTTTTAAAAATTGAATATCTTTTCAATTTTTCTTTGACTGTAATGGTTTCATTACCTTCATAATAATCTAAATGACTACTTACCAACATCATATATCTACTCCTTTAACATAAATTTTTTTAACATATAGAATTTTTTTCGCTGTTCCCATGCTGCTACAGATTCAGGAATTCTTTCATCTACAAAATCAATTACTAATGGCTCTTGTTTATTTTTATGAATTCTTAATATTCTGCCTATACTTTGTTCTAAATATGTTGGAGATATCATATATGACAAAAATATCAAAGTATCTAATTTTGGTTCATCCATACCTTTATAACACATTTGATAATTTGATAATACTATCTTATGTTTTAATTCATCTTTAGATTTTCCTGATATAAAAAATCCTACATCTTTTTCATCTACATTATAATTTTCTATCAAACAATTTTTAATTTCTTCTATCATTTGATTTAAATAAGTTAAACACAAAATATGTCTATTTCTGTTATATAATTTAAAAATTATACTAGATACAAATTTTATATATTCTGTATGTTTCATAAGACTTTTATAATATCTGTTTTTATGAAATGATTCATTCCAATATATATATATCATAGTTTTATCTGGTATTCTATTTTTAAATGAAATTTTTTGTATTTTAGGTAATAATTGATATTTATCATATACAAATTGATTTTGACTTAACCATGAAGTTATTACCAATTCTTGCTGTGAATTTTTAAAAGGGGTCGCAGATAAACCTACTAATCTTTGTGCATAACAAATATTACATACAGTAGTAAATTTTTCTGGACCTATTAGTGAATGAACTTCATCAAATATAATGAAGCCAATTTTAGAATCTTTCATTATTTGATTTATATTCTTAAATCTTTTGATTTTTGATAGTAAAAATTGAATAGTTGTGAATATGATCTTATAATTCATATCAAATTTATCAGTCAAAATTGTCATATCTTCTTCTGATATATTTGAATGTTGTTTGAATCTATCTTTCCATTGTTCTATTAATGATAGTTGATCAACTATAATTAAAGTTTTCTTTTTTACTCTAGAAATAGCTTCTATTGCGACTACAGTTTTACCAAAACCAGGAATGCATTTAACTATACAACAATCATTATTTATAATAAATTGAACAGATGATTTTTGTATATCTTTATTTTCAGCATCCGTTCGCAATACTATGTTACTTTTTATTTCTATATCTTCACCAATATAACTTTTATTTTCTATATTTTTGTTATCTAATGAAAATCTTGGAAATATAACTTCATCATCGGTTTCAATATAAAAGTAAACAGTGTGAGAAATATTATTATCATAATCATCCCACACTGTTTGTGTGTATTTCATTTTCAAATATTTTATAATTGCATCATTATCTTTAGTTTTTAGTATATGTAAACCAGAATCTATATACATTTTTAATTTACTTCAATTATATCATCAACATCTTGATCTTTCCAAAATGCATTATGTGTGATTATATATACACCACTATTTTTGGATAAATCTTTTAATAATTTAATTACTAATTCAACATTCATTTCATCAAGAGATTCAAAAACTTCGTCTAAGAATAAAACATTAGATACTACATCTTTTGAAATTGTTGCTAATTTATATAAAGAAAACATCATAGCTATATCCAATATTCTCTTTTCACCACCACTTAACTTTTGAAATTTGGTAACACTATTAGTATCTAATCTTCTTACTATGGCTGATAGTTTATCTCTAATTTCTCCACTTTTTAATTCTGATTGATTAGATAAACGTAATTCAAATTTATCAGATAATTGAGATACATACTGTGATAAATTTTTATTTAAAAATGGTATAGATTTTCCAATAATATAATTTTTAATACCATCTTTTTTAAACGCATCTAACCAAAAACTATAATAAGATGTTTCAGTTCGTTTCTTATCTATTTCATCTTTTAGGTTATTTAATTCATTATCATAATTAGTGATTTTATCAGTCATATTTTTTGTAAATGTATCATATTCTTTTTCTAAATCTTCTTTATATGTAATTTCCAAATCTTTTTGATGTACAAATTTTTCATATTCCGAAATCTTATTTTTAAGATTCTGAAGTTCTGATTCTATATCTTCTGTATGTCCATTATATGTAGCTATTTTTTCATGAATTAGATTTTCAGATTCTTCATACTCAGAAATCTTTTCAATCAAAACATTATATATTTTATTAACTAAATCATATCTATGAACTAATTTGTCAGATATTACTTTTATTTTCTCTTTTTCTGTTAATATTTCTGTATTAAATAAATTTTCATATTTTCTATTTATTTGATTTACTTCATCATCATAAGATACTTTATCTTTCTGTGATTTTAAATCTTGCAAATCTGAATAAATTTTATCTCTTGATTTTGTTAATTCATTTAATTCTTGCTCAATAGAATTTGTTTTAAATTTAATATCATTAGTTATAGTTAAAATATCATTAGCTAATTTACTTTTCACATCTTCTATTGATGCATTATATTTAGAAATAACATTCTTTATATTATTCCTAGATTCTTCATCTATTGGTTTCATACATATAGGACAATTACCATCTATCTTTAAATTAGATTGCAATTCAGAAATCTGTTTATTTATTTGATCTATATTCTGTTTTGCAATATTATTTAAATTTTCTTTATCTTTTTTAAATGATCTTTGTAAATCATTTAAATTGTTTTGTATCTTATCTATATCTCTAATTAAATTATTGTATTCTGATGTCTTAGAATCTATTTTAATTTGTAAATCTTTTGTTATATGTTCATAACTTTCCATACTTTTTTGTATTTCTTGTGATGCCAAATCTTGATATTTTGATTTTATTTGAGAAACGTATGTTTGAAATTTTAAACTTTTCTTTTCCTTTATGTTATTAATTTTTTCAAGTATTCTATCTTTTTTATTGTCTAATTTATTTTTAAAAGTAAGTTTATCATTAGAAATTTTAATTAGTTCCAATTCTAATTGACTTTTCTTTAATAGAATATCTTGTTTTTGTTTTTCCTTATCATCAACAGATTTTTTAACATCTTCTATATTTAAAGAAGATATCAATTCTTTAGTTCTATTTATATTATCTGTGGCCTTCTGTATTTTAGTTAAATATTGTAAACTTAATTCTTTAGCCTGTTCCTTATATTGTTCTTTGTCTCTTTCTTTTAATTTAAAATTTTCTTCCAATTCATTTATAGTATCATTATGTTTATCATATAATAATTTTGCTTTTTGTTTAAAGGTTTCAAACAAATTTAATGATAACAATTTATCAAATAAAATTTTTTGTTCACTATCAGTCATTTCTAAAAATGATCTTTTCTGTTGTTGTGGAAATAATATTAAACTAGTAAATGAATCAAAATCTCCAAATATATTAGTTAATATTTTTTGAGTCTCAGTCACAGTATTTCGTGTAATATCAATTTCATTTTCAAATATGTTTAATGAATTTTTTAACTGTGGATGATTTATAGTTCTTTGAACTATATACTCAGACTCATCTTTTTCAAATTGTAATCTTACTAAACAACCTTCATCAGAATTCTCATTAACTATATCAGATCCTGAAAGATTTCCACGATAAACTTTTCCATAAATAGCCCATAGAATAGATTCAAATATAGAACTTTTACCTTTACCATTTTCACCTAATATTAAATATAATCCAGTTGAAGAAAAATCAAAATGATATTCTTCAATACCAAGTACATTCTTGATATTTATGTTTTTTAAACGTATCATTAATACCTCACTCTTTTATTGCTTTACTTTTCTCCCACATTTCTTTGTATATATTTTTTAAATGATTATGCATATTATTTAAGTATTGATCTCTTATATTTATTTCTGAAATTATTTTATCTAAATTGGTATCCAAATTAAATAACTTATTAAGTGTGTATTTGCTGAAAATATCGTAAAGTGATTCTTTAGATAACTCATTATGTTTAGAAATTATATATTCAATAACTTTATCAATATCATATATTTTATTAGATAGTAAATATCCTATATCATTTCTTATCAATTTTATAATTTCTAATTTTCTTTTTTGTTTTTGATATTCTGCTATTTCTTCTGTATATTTTTTAGTTAATGATTTTTTATAATTTTGATAAACATTTTTTATAGCTTCTATTACACCCATTGGAAATAAATTACCTTCTGAATCACATAAAATAATTTTATATGTTACTGAATGAGTTACACATTTGTATACATCTTTTACTAATTTATTAAAATCGCATTTTTTATTTTTAATTACAGATATATCAATACTGGTCTTCCCATTTGTTGTATTATCTAAAATTGAAATAGTATTTTTATCAAAATATGAATTCAATCCTGATAGCAATTGATTAAAACCATTTAAAGGTACACTTTTTATAGATATAATTCTTTGATTTTTATCTATATTTATTTTTGGCCTAAATGTTATTTTGCCTTCTCCTTTAGTCAAAATATTTTCACATTCAGTTTCAAAATTTTTATCTTTAATGATTTCATTACCTGGGCAATATGGATGTATGATTATTTTTTTATTATTTAACATTCCATCGATAAGTTTAAAAATATCAGATACCTTATATTTTGGAATGGATGTCCTCCATCCTAAACCTATACCAATATTTACTTTATCTAAAACAAAACATAAAGGTATAGGAGTAGAAAGATATTCAGGTTCTTTTTCTAGTTCATTAATTACCCATGGAACATATTGTATATTAGAGAATACAAGATTTGAATAAAATGGATCTATTCTAGCTTCAGTATATCGAAAAGCTGCAGGAGGCAGCTCTTCTAATGAAGAACTGTCTCCCCAATTACCTTGTCCATTTAATAATCCACAATTTACTAATTTGGTCATTGTTGAATATATACTACTATCACCATGTGGATGAAATACTACAGCAGTACCTATTATTTTAGCAGATTTTACAAATTTCTTAGCTACCAAATTTGCTGAATATAATATTCTTCTTTCTCCAGGTCTTAATCCATCATTTATATTGGGAAATGCTCTGAATGAATTTAAATATTGACCATAATCTTTATATAAGGATGGTAGTATTTTCAAAACAATACCCCCTTAAAAGAAATCTATATTAGTGTCTATACCTTTAAATGATTCATTATTTTCACTATTTTTTTGTG
>Ga0114934_10001101_pt1 | contig 17634 bp, 9 predicted proteins | sample 4SBtaG_2_FD_99695 | JGI IMG/M metagenome (GOLD analysis project Ga0114934, IMG submission 99695) | Deep subsurface microbial communities from Kolumbo volcano to uncover new lineages of life (NeLLi) - 4SBTROV10_white metaG | ecosystem: Environmental > Aquatic > Marine > Volcanic ...
AAAGACGATTATAAAAAAGCCAAAGAACTTATAAAACAAGGCGAAGATTTATATACCCTTGGTCGAGGTGGGTTTCGTCGTGCATTGGAATTTTATCTTCAAGCCTATCCGTTGAATCCCAATAATGATATGCTCAATTATAAAATTGGGAAATGTTATTTGGGCTCCATCCAAAAACAAAAATGTATTACTTATTTTGAAAAAGCATTTGAGCTTAACAAATATGTTGCTCCGGATATTATGCTAATGTTAGCTCGCGGCTATCATTTGAGCTATAAATTTGATAAAGCCATTGCGTATTATAATAAATTTCGTAATACGCTTTCTCCAAAAGATCTACAATTAAAACGAAAAGAAATAGATAAATATATTCAAGAATGCGAAACAGGGAAAGAATTGGTTAAAAAACCGGTTCGTGTTTTTATAGATAATGTAGGCGAAGCCATAAATTCTTCCTATCCCGACTATAGTCCCTTAATCTCAGCCGATGAATCAATGATGATTTATACTTCTCGCCGCCCCGATACTTATGGTGGCGGAAGAGACCCCGGTGATAATCTATTCTTTGAAGACATTTATGTTTCCTACAAAGATGAAAACAATAAATGGGGAAAGGCGGAAAATATGGGAAAACCATTAAACACAAACAATAATGACGCTACGGTAGGATTATCGCCTGACGGACAAAAGTTATTTACCTTTAACGGAAAAACAAATGGTGGTGATATTTTAGTTTCTGAATTAAAAGGAGACGAATGGGAAGCGCCAAGTGATAAAACCACCAAGAAATATATTAATACGGAATATCATGAATCTTCTGCTTCTTTCTCATACGATGGCAAAACGATGTATTTTGTAAGTAACCGTCCGGATTTGTCATTTGGCGGACATGATATTTATATCTCTTACTGGGACGAAAAAAAAGGAATTTGGGGAAAACCTCAAAATATTGGTCCTGCTATCAACACAGAATATGATGAAGAGGGTGTGTTTATGCATCCGGACGGAAGGACAATGTATTTTAGTTCCAAAGGGCATAATACCATGGGCGGCTATGATATTTTTAAATCTGTGCTTCAAGATGATGGTACATGGTCAAAACCTGAAAACCTGGGATATCCTATCAATACACCGGATGATGATGTCTTTTTTGTGATTAATGCCAGTGGTAAACGCGGCTATTATTCTTCGGTTAAAGAAGATGGTATTGGCGACTATGATATTTACATGATTACTTTCCGTGGACCGGAGAAACCACCCATTCAAAGCAATGAGGATAATTTGCTTGCTAACACTAAGCCGGTGATGGAAACTTCTATGGAAAAAACAGTGGCCATTAAAACAATGCGATTAACCATTGTTAAAGGAACGGTAAAAGATGCCATTACGCTTAAACCTGTTGGTGCCAACATTGAAATTGTGGATAATGAAAAGAACGAAGTCGTTTCAAAAACAACATCTAATGCTTCTACTGGAAAATATCTTATTTCGTTGCCTTCAGGGAAAAACTATGGTATTAATGTAAAGGCAGAAACTTACCTTTTCCATTCTGAAAACTTCCAAATTCCTGCCGCTACCGGTTATCAGGAAATTACCAAAGATATCTTGTTAAATAAGATGGAAGTCGGTCAAAAAGTGGTCTTGAAAAACATTTTCTTTGATTATGCCAAAGCAACGCTAAGACCGGAGTCTTATCCGGAATTGAACCGCTTACTTAAACTTTTGACAGATTACCCTAAGTTGAAGATTGAAATTTCCGGACACACAGATAATAGAGGTTCCAGAACAACGAATATGAAACTTTCTAATAATAGGGCTAAAGCCGTTTACGATTACTTGGTGGCTAATGGTATTGATGCCTCAAGATTAACCTATAAAGGATACGGTTTCGATCAACCAATTGCTACCAATGATACCGATGAAGGCAGACAACAAAACCGTCGCGTAGAGTTTAAAGTGCTAAGTAATAAATAAGAAATTGATTATTCTTTAAAGAAGCCAAGCCATTTATTAAATTCTTGTGCTGCCCGGTTCAGTTATCTGCAATTTTATACCAAGTTGTGTTCATTCCTGTTTATCGTCAGGCAAACTTATACCGGCTTGCTATCAATTACCGGACTTTTTCAATTTTACCAACTCTATCTTAACAGGTGTTGCCTTTTTTAGTACCGTAATATGAAATGGTTTGAGCTCTATTGTCTCATTATTTTTCGGTATATTAGCATGATTACTCAAAATTAACCCTGCTAATGTTTCATAATCATCCGATTCGGGTAAACCCAATTGGTATTTTTCGTTCAAATAGTCAATCTCTGCTCGTCCGGAAAAAACATATTCATTTTCTGAAATTACTTTTTCAATCAGGTCGGGGGTATCGTATTCGTCTTCAATTTCGCCTGTTATTTCTTCAATAATATCTTCTACCGTAATGATGCCTGCTGTGCCACCAAATTCATCTACCACCACAGCTATGGACTTATGTGCTTTAATGAGTTGAGAAAGCAGTTCTTTGGCCGATTTTGTTTCGGGGACAATAGGTACCTCGTGTAAAATATCTTTAATAGACTGGGGAAATTTGAATAAATCGGAAGAATGAACATAGCCGATAATATTATCAATGTCGTCCCTGAAAATTAATATTTTTGAAAAGCCGGTTTCAATAAAGGTTTGCTTTAGCGTTTCAATTGATGTATCTTGAGATAAAGCTACTATTTCTGTTCGTGGCACCATACATTCTCGCAGCTTGACTGCCGAAAAGTCCAAAGCGTTTTGAAAAATCTTTAATTCGTGCTGTATTTCTTCTTCTTTCTCCTCAGGATTAACATATTCGTTTACTAAATAATCAATATCAATTTTGCTAAACGATAATTGTTGTTGTTTCCGCTGTGGTTTTATACCGAAAAGCCGTAGAAATATATTCGATAATGCAATAGTAAATTGTGCAACCGGGAATAGTATGATATAAAAGAAATAGACCGGAATGGCAAAAATTCGCAAAAAAATGTTTGGGTTGGAAACAAAAAATGCTTTTGGTAAAAATTCAGCAAAGAGTAGGATAATAAATGTGGAAATAATTGTTTGTGATAAAAGTATTAACCCGGTGTTTTTTGTTAAGTATAACAAAAATGGCTCTAATAAAACAGCCATAAATAGACCATAAATAACTAACGAAATGTTATTGCCAATAAGCATAGAAGCAATGTAACGGGTTGGATTTTTCATCAGCCTCGAAACAATTTTACTCGATAATTTATGGATTTTTTTATCCAGCTCAGCTTTTAAACGGTTAGCCGAAACATAGGCAATTTCCATTCCCGAAAAAAATGCTGAAAAGATAAGAGTCGTTACAACAATTATTATAGCCGTAGCCATACCATTATTTTTTAATAGTTGACAAAATTAACAAAAATTAAACAATAACATTCTAACTGTTACATTATAGACATATTTAATTTGTTAATAATTTCAGAAGTTTATGAAATGATTTTTCAGTAATAAATTAACATGTTAAGATTTTATCAATAATAATCTTGAACGAAGTAAAAAAGAATGTAACTTAACTTTCTACTAATTTGGGTTTTATTCAATTTTGGTAAACTTTAATCCTTTTTCTTTGCCATATTCTAGAATGGCAGGCAAGATGTTTACTAATTTTTGTTTTGTCTTAGGGGTGTCGTGCAATAAGATAATAGTGCCTTTTTTTATAATTGGTTTTATTTTTTCAAAATCTTCTTGCCATTTTGTTTTGCTGTCAAAGTCACGGGTCATAAGGGTCCAAAAAATAATTTTAAATTGTTTCTTCAATTTAAAGAATTGTGTAGGTTTCATTTTCCCGTAGGGTGGTCGAAATAAAGAGGATTGGATAATTTTATTTCCTTTGGCAATATCAGACAGGTACGTTTTTGTATTTGTTTTTAATCCGTTTAAGTGGTTGTAACCGTGATTGCCAATTTGATGATTTTGTTTTTTTATTTCCGCAAAGAGTCCGGGGTATTGTTCGGCTTGTTTACCAGAACAAAAAAAAGTAGCTTGAGCATTGGCTTGAGCAAGAGTTTTTAGAACAAAGGGGGTTACCTCAGGTGACGGACCATCATCAAAAGACAGATATACATTAGGTTCCGGGGTCTTTATACCAAAAGTTCCCGCTATCTGAAAGATAGCAGGAACTTTATATTTAAAAATTTCAGGCATCAATAAATTATAATTTCCCGAAGTCTTGATAATATTGCATCAATAATGGCTCTAACTCTTTTGTGAACTTTTCTTGTTTGTTTTGTTGAGCGAGTTGAAAAAGTCCCTGTAGAATACTGATTTTTCTTTGGATAGGATCTTTTAATGATTTTTTCTTATCCATATCTAATCGGTCATAATAATTTAAGTCTTCTATTGTTCTATCCCTGATAATATTAGCAATATACATTGCTTTTTGGGGGTTATGTAGCTGGAAATACATACCAATCATAGGATACATAAACATATCGAAAGGCACTGTTTTGTCGGGCATCACTTCCAAGCACCTATCCAATACTTTTTTTGCCTTCACGGTATCGCCCTCTGCCATTAATTGTGCAGCTAATCTGGAAAAATTATTTCTGAAATTCATAGTCATTCTCAGATTATTCTCGTTAAGATAAACCGTTGTATCATTAATGCCACCCCATTTGAATTTATTCATCAAATTATCATACATGATTTTTGAATTAACTCTTCCTATTTGGCCTTGTGTATTACCGCTTCTAATAGGTGTTAAACGATAAGTCATACCTTCTAATTGAAAATAATCTTCCAGATTCATGTAATTGTCACTACCAACAGTAATTGCAAAATAAATTGGTCGTTTCCAGTCGTTGGTGCTTATCATATCCATTAGCATTAAGTCTCCTTTCAGAATATAATTCTTGTTAATGTCCCAAGGAATAATTGATGGAACTTTAGCAGTATCCTTAATATCAACGGTACCATTGGCTAAGCAATTTTTAAGATTTACAGGAATAGCCAGTTTTTTTGTTGGCAAAAAAGAAATTCTGTCACCTGTATTAGCTTGTACTTTTGCCCGGGGGTCGTCTGTTCGGATAAAATCCAATACATCTTTCAGATATTTACGGTCTTTAAATAGTTCTACATAAGGTAACATGTCTCGGGTGCCTTGCGCATACTGATCATGTGTAAAGGAATTTGGGATAGCATCGGCTTCGTATGCTTTTCGTTTCATTTGATCAATATACCAGTCTGTGTTGAACAAGCTTAGGTTAACAACGCGTACATCGGTACGAATACCTTCTACTTCCTGATCATACCAAAGCGGGAAAGTGTCGTTGTCTCCATTCGTAAAAATAATGGAATTGGGAGCACATGACTGTAAATAATTTTCTGCAAAATCGTGTGCCGTATATAAATTGGACCGATCATGGTCGTCCCAGTTTTGAGACCCCATATTAACCGGTACGGCAAAAAGTGTAACTACGCCAACTGTTCCTGCAACTATGGCAGAGTCTTTCTTTTTTACTAACCATTTATAAATAGCTAATACCCCGAGACCTATCCAAATGGCAAAAGCATAAAATGAACCTACATAGGCATAATCCCGTTCACGGGGTTGTAAAGGGTATTGATTTAGATAAACTACAATTGCCAGACCGGTCATAATAAATAATAGCATAACGGCCCAAAAATCAGGTGAATGGTTGCGGGAATGGAAATACAGTCCAAGTAATCCAAGTAATAACGGTAACATATAATATACATTCCGTCCTTTGTTGTCTTTTAAACTGCGAGGTAAATTATCTTGTGGTCCCAGTCGGGGCTCATCAATAAATGGAATGCCACTAATCCAGTTGCCGCGAATAATACTTCCATGTCCCTGGATGTCGTTTTGTCTGCCTGAAAAATTCCACATAAAATACCGGAGATACATAAAGCCAATTTGGTATTTAAAAAAATAGGTGAGATTTTCACCAAAAGTTGGTTTGTACAGGGTTTTCATGCCGCCTTTTCCATCAGAAACTTGAATAGGGGTGCCTTCAATATTGCCCCATTTTTTATATTCGCGGATATGACTGCCTTGTGGCGACCACATTCTTGGAAATAGCGAATTAAAACGATCATCATATACAGGAACATCTTTATGACCGATAACTTTATACTTCCCATCTTCTTTTTCGTAATAAGGCTCTCCTTTTTCGTATCTGATAAGTGGTGCATTATAACATTGTCCATAGAACAATGGACGACTGCCATATTGTTCGCGGTTTAAATAAGCTAATAATGAGAAAACATTATCAGGATTATTTTCATCTAATGGTGGATTGGCATTGGCACGAATAACAATAACAATAAAAGTGGAGTACCCAATAACAATTACGGTAAAAACGAGTATAACGGTATGCCAAAATACTTTTTGTTTTTTGAGGGTGTATCGTAGTCCCCAAATAATTAAACCTGTCATCAGGGCAAGGTAAAAGAATACGCCGGAATTAAATGGTAAACCAAAGCCATTGACAAACATCAATTCAAACCAACTGGCAACTACTACAATGCCGGGGATTACGCCCCACATTATAAGCCCAAGGATAAATAGTGCTACCATCGAAGTGACAATAATCCCTTTCCGGGTCGGTTTGTATTTTTTGAAATAATAAATAAAAACAATAGGGACAACAACCAATAAACTCAGTAGGTGAACACCAATAGAAAGACCAATTAAGTATGCAATTAAAATAAGCCAACGATTAGCATACGGCTCATCGGCAACTCTTTCCCATTTGAGTATTGCCCAAAAGACAAGTGCTGTAAATAATGATGAGCTGGCATAAACCTCTGCTTCCACCGCTGAGAACCAAAAAGAGTCGGAAAAAGTATAAGCCAATGCACCAACAATACCGCTGGCAAAAATAGCAACTAAATTTCCCGTTGTTAATTCTTCATCTCTTTTTGAAATAATTTTTCGTGCAAAATAGGTAATGGTCCAAAATAAAAATAAAATAGTAAAGGCACTTGCCAACGCCGACATAGAATTAACCAATATGGGAACTTGCTGTGGCGTAGACGCAAATAACGAAACAAAGCGTGCTAACAACATAAAAAATGGTGCGCCGGGAGGATGACCTACTTCTAACTTGTAAGAAGTTGCTAAAAATTCACCACAGTCCCAAAAACTTGCAGTAGGCTCTATGGTTGAAAGATAAGTAAATGCTGCAATTGCAAAAATAATCCACCCAATGATATTATTGTAAAACTGATAAGATTTCTTCATAGCTGATATAGGTTGTGACAGTGATAAAGTGAAGCGAAAATACGACTTTTTTTCAGAAACAAATCTTATTTAATTTCAATATTTGTTAAAAATGGTTAATCGTTTGGAAATGAAACACGGAACCCCATAACTAATATGTCATCGATTTGGTCGTAGGTTTTATCTTTTGCTCCGGGTTTCTTTACCCAGTTATCAAAGGTTTGAATCAAGATTTTCTTTTGTTCATCCATTGGAAATTTATAAATTTCTTTTAAAAGCGATTTAAACTGACTGGACTTAAATTTCTTACCCAGTTGTCCGCCAAATTGATCAATATAACCATCAGAAAACAAATAAACAATATCTCCGTCCTTTAAATCAAAGGTTTCATTTTTGAATATTTTATTGGCAGTTTTTTGTCCGCCGATAGAAAAGCGGGAGCCTTGTTTCCATATCAAATTACCATTACGCATCAAAACAATTGGTCGCATGGCCGAAGAAAAAACAGCTTTTTTTGTCTCCATATTAATTTCGCAGAGCACAGCATCCATTCCATCTTCGCGTTTCTCGGACTCATTTTGTTGTAGTGTTTTTACAATGGCAGTATCCAAAGCAGATAATATTTCTCCGGGTAAATAATTTTGTCGATTTATAATGATGTCTTTTATCAGAATATTTCCAATCATTGACATTAGTGCTGCCGGAACACCATGTCCCGTACAATCGGCACAGGTAATTAAAAATTTGTTTTGATTAGGCGTCTTATCAAAACGGTAGAAATCACCGCTAACCACATCTTTGGGTCGGAAAAAAATGAATGATTCCGGGAAATAAGACTTTATAAGATCAACATTAGGGAAAATTGATTGTTGGAGCGATTTGGCATAATTTAAGCTGTCCATAATGTCCCGGTTTTTTATTTCCAATTCTTTATTTTTTTCTACAATTTCACGGGTGCGGATTTGTAGTTTTTTCTCTAATAAAATTTTTTGTTTTTGCAGCCGTGCAAACCGGTAACGCACTATTAAAAAGGCAATTAAGACAAAAAGTATGATGGCCGATAATATAAACCACCATTGAGCCCAAATGGGTTTAGCTATGGAAATAGTAATTGTTTCGGGTGTTTCATTCCATTCCTCATTAATGCCACAAAAAACTTTAAGTGTATATTTGCCTGTGCTTAAATTATTGTAGATAATCTCTCCATCTTTTGTTTCTGTATAGTTGTTTTCATTTCCCTCCAACATATAGCGAAACTTTATTTTATCAGGACTCCGTAAAGAAATACCGATGAAGGAAAATTCTATTTTATAATGACCGTATTTTAACTTGATTAACCGGTTTTTTTTGTATGGATTTCCATTAACTAAAATGGCTGAAAGTTTAGGTTCCGGAGGCAATGCTTCAAAATCATTTTTAGGAATATATTTTACTAATCCTTCAGTTGTTCCAAACCATATATCTCCTAAACTGTCTTTTGCAATAGCATTGGTGTTGATAGCGCTATACAACCCTTCTGATTTTCCATAAGTTTGAAATTTCCTCTTTGAACGAATCATTTTGCTGATACCATTTTGATGCCCAATCAATATATTATTATTATTGTCGCAAACTAATCCGTGGCAGTAATCAGATTTCATACCGTTTTCCGAATTAAAAATAATGGATTTGGATTCCTTGAACCAGATTAATCCTGAGGATTTAGTTGCTATCCATAAGGAACCATCTAAATCTTTTGTGAGTGAAACCAAATCAAACAAATCATTATTTTGAGTTATCGAAAAATGTAATATGGTATCATTTTTAATGTAGGCCAACGAATTGGACAAACAGGCAACAAATATTATTTTTTTCCCCGGATCATACAATAGATCGTTTACTACATTATGACCCAGACCTTCTATTGTGCTGAAATGTTTGAGATAGCCTTCGGCCTGTTTATATAAACCATTATTAGTGCCTATCCAAAGAGTGTCGTTTTGAACTAATAGTGTATTAATATTATTTGATAAACGGTTATTTTCTAATGGGACTTTCTTAAACGATTCTTTTTCAATGTTATACGAAAACAGGCCGTTATCTTCTGTACCAATAAGTAATGTTTCATTGTTCTTTTCACGGATAACTGTTATTTTATCATTGATTGAGAAATCGGTATCAATAATTTTCCCTGATATAATATCCATTTTCATCAGCCCTGTTTCTGTGCCAATCCACAAAATATTTTGCTTTGTGAATAGGGCAGTAATATTATTATTTGATAAGCTGTCATTTTTTAAAGGAAAAAACAAAAAAGCATCTTGTAGTTGCTGACAAAGGCCTGACCCATAGGTGCCTATCCATAGATTCCTTTCTTTGTCCCGAAAGGCTACTTTTATATAGTCGTTTGGTAGTCCGTTGGTTTGATTGTAGTTAATGCTAACCAAATATTGGTCTTTTTTATCCCCGGGCAACAATTTAATAAGACCGGAGCCAAAAGTGCTAATCCACAACGAGCCATTTGTTCCTTCAAATAGATTCTGAATGCTTTCTATTTCTCCATTTTCAATAATAATCTTTTGGGGGAGGATATCTTTATTATTTACCGGCAAATAATAGATGCCGTTGTCCAAGGTTGTTATCCAAAGTCTTTTCCCATTTGGAGAAAGCGAAATATGGGTAATATTATAGCCATTAAACGGCTTAATTTCCCGAAAATTAATTAGACTGTCTCGATGGTCTAAATCCCAAACAAACAGTCCGCTCATAGTGCCTATTAAAACGACGCTATCCGGTAAAAACCCAACTGCTGAAATATTTAGTTCATCAGGGACTTTAAAATGTTTAATTTCATAGTCTCTAACTCTCAAAATACCGGCACTCTGCGATGACACCCAAATGTTGTTCAATGAATCTTCAATAATACCGGTAATCATATTATTTAAACCGGTTTTTAAAATATGAAACTTGTTGTCGTTATAAATGGTGATATTGCCATTCTGATGGCCAAACCATAAAATGCCATAGTTGTCTTTAAAGCAAGTGGTAATAAAATTTTCGGAAAGGCCATCTTTGGTAGAGTAATTTATAAATTTCTGTCCATTATAGAAAGATAAATTCTCACTGGTTGCAACCCACAGATTTCCGAAATTATCTTGGACAATATCATTTATAAAATTATTGTTTAAGCTGTTATCCTGATTAAAAATTTTATATTTATAGACTTGGCCGTAAACTGAGGAGGTTAGGAAAAATATAGTAACAAAAATAAGTCGTGTATTTCTAAAAACGCTCATAGGTTATTTATGGGGTCTAATTTTAATAACAGATTTTGGGTGCGGAATACCCCCGATGGGTACATTATTAAATGGTAGTAATTCACCGTATTGGTTACGAATATAAAAAACAACATTATTATTATTTGCCGGAGCATTGGGATTTTTGTGCATTTGAATATCAAGGGAAGATTTTCGCTCACTGTCTAAAATTTTATGTTCGCTTATAGCCCATTTATTATCAGGGGATTCTTTCATTGTTACAGCCTTCCGCACCACTGAGACAAAAAATAACTTTCCATCATTGTCCCAATCAAAGTTTGATTGTTTAATAGAAATAACCCGATCATCCAGATATGGATAAATATGAGATACTTCTTTGGGGTCGTTATGTAATCGAAAACTGTATTCAAAAGTAAATGAATTACTGCCTTCCACAGGTTCGTTTACATTTGGCTTTGTACTAAGGTAATAGCGGTAAAGATTGCCATCATCACCGGCAATACCTTGTGCTATTACTTTAATAACATAGCCACCATATCTTTCGGAGTATTCTCCTTCAGTCGGGCTAATAGGTCGAAAAGTAAACCAATTATCGTCATATTTTTTATTTATGCCAAAGATTTTTTCACATAAGAGATTGCCGCTACGATAATTTCCTATTGGATCAATACCTGTTGCATCTTTGTTGGTAATACATCCTTTTCCGCCATAAACTGAAAATTTTGTTTTAGTGTTGAAAGCGCCTTTGCCTTCATCATATTTTCCGCCAATGTCAGGGTCGAAAATCCGGATAAAAAAAGGTTGTTTGTAATTTTTTGGGATAACAAAAAAGAATGTTTGACAGAAATCGTCATCACCCCACGATTTATCGGCTTTTGCACCAAAGGTTACTAAAAACGGAATGTTTTCTTCCTTTGCAGGAACCGGCTGGGCAGAACCATAGATGGATAGATATCCAAAAAATAGTATGAATAAAAGTTTGTTCATTAAATGACAAAATTAAAAAAAATTCTTTTCCTGTAAAACTAAATTTTTAAAATAAGCATTTTCCTATTCATTTATGGTAGTTTTGTAAAAAAAACAAAAAGTGGCATTTGAACAGCGGAAAAATATTGTTTTGTCTTTAATTGTTCTGTTAGCATTGGTCTATATAATCCGTTTGTTTTATTTGCAAGTAATTGATAAGTCGTATCAAATTTCTGCTGAAAATAATGTGCTTCGCTTTGTGACAGAATACCCTGAACGAGGACTCATTTATGACCGGAATAATAAACTGCTTGTATTCAACAAAGCATCGTATGACTTAATGGTAATTCCTAATAAAATTAAGCATCTCGATACCATTGCGCTTTGTAACATGATTCATTTAAGAAAAAACGAATTTACAAAACAAATTAAAAAAGCTAAAAATTATTCTAGATACAAACCATCAGTCGTTGTTAAGTTGTTAACTGAGTCCGAATATTCTTCACTTCAAGAACAGCTCTTTCGTTTTCATGGTTTCTATTTGCAGCGACGATTAGTCAGAAGTTATACTGATACCATTGCATCACATTTGTTAGGATATATTGGTGAGGTGTCTGAAAAACAGATAAAGGCAGACCCCTATTATACGCAAGGCGATTATGCAGGTATTAGTGGAGTTGAATATGCCTACGAAAAGCAATTACGGGGAAAAAAGGGGGTTAGTATATTTCAAGTTGATGTACATAACCGGATAAAAGATCGTTTTTCAAATGGAAAATATGACACACTACCCGAAAAAGGGCATAACATAAAAATAACGATTGACAAAGATTTACAACATTATGGTGAGTATCTTTTACAGGGTAAGATTGGGAGTATAGTGGCTATTGAGCCTGCTACGGGAGAGGTGTTGGCATTTGCTTCTTCTCCCACCTATAATCCCAGTAAGTTAATTAGCCGCAATCGTTCCCAATATTACAGATCGTTAATCACTGATAGTTTAAAACCCTTATTTAATCGGGCATTAATGTCTAAGTATCCGCCGGGATCTACATTTAAAGTTGCTAATGCATTGGTCGGTCTGCAAGAAGAAATTTTATTTCCAAACACTTATTATAGTTGTCATTATGGTTATCATGCCGGGGGATTAACTGTTGGTTGTCACGGACATAAATCACCACTCAATCTTGTAGAATCTATTCAGATTTCTTGTAATGCATATTATTGCAATGTCTTTCGCAACATCTTGGAACATAATAAGAATGAGTCGGTAGAATCAGCTTTTAAAACTTGGCGGCACTATATCACATCTTTGGGCTTTGGCAAAAAACTTGGCATTGATTTGCCGAATGAATCTTCCGGGTTTATTCCAACATCAAAATATTTTGATAAGTATTATGGCAGAGGTCATTGGAGTGGGCTAACCGTTATTTCTATGGCCATCGGGCAGGGAGAAGTATTGGCAACCCCCTTGCAATTGGCTAATTTTGCAGCTTTAATTGCTAATAAAGGATATTATAAAATGCCCCATGTGGTTAAAGCGATTGATAATAAAGATATTGATATAAAATATACCATTAATCGTTTTTCAGATATTAAGAAAAAATATTTTGATGTTGTTACAGAAGGAATGTATCTCGCAGTTAATGGTGGTGCCGGGTCAACCGCTCACATTGCAAAAATACCGGGGGTTGATGTCTGTGGCAAAACGGGAACAGCACAGAATCCACATGGAAAAGACCATTCTGTTTTTATGGCTTTTGCTCCACGGCAAAATCCCAAAATTGCTATTGCCGTAATAATTGAGAATGGCGGCTTTGGTGCTACTATTGCAGCACCTATTGCCCGGTTAATGATTGAAAAATATTTGAATGATAGTATCTCGCAACCTTATTTGGAAAAATATGTTTTGCAAAAAAAGTAAACCGTGTCAATGAATAAAAATATTGCCATAAAAAATTTTGATTGGTTGTTGCTTTTCTTAATGTTGGCATTGGTTTTTATTGGCTGGATTAATATTTATGCTGCTACCTATAATCCGGATTATCCCGGATTGATGAATTTTGAGTCGCGGGCAGGCAAGCAATTTATTTGGATCATTGTCGGGATGGTTTTGCTAGCAACCATTTTGATTATTGACAGCAAATTTTTTAGCTTCATTGCTTATCCGTTATATGGCTTTTCGCTTTTGGTTTTGATGAGTGTTTTTATTTTTGGTAAAGAAATAAATGGCGCCAAATCATGGGTTGACTTGGGATTCCTTCGTATTCAACCTGCTGAGTTTACCAAAATTGCCGTGGCCTTGGTATTAGCAAAATATATGGGTAGGCACGAGTTTAATGTTAAAGACTTTAAACAATTGATAACTACGGGATTATTTTTAATTATCCCGGTTTTGTTAATACTACTCCAGAATGATACGGGGTCAGCATTGGTGTTTTTTGCTTTTATGTTGGTACTGTATCGCGAAGGTATGCAACCTGTTTTCTTGATTGTTATTGCTTCTTTAATTGTTTTGTTTTTCTTAGTGTTGATATTGCCAAAGAGTTTAGTGATTTTAGGAATATATTTTGTTTTCTTATTAATCTATTCGTTGTATGAACGACATAAAAAGAACATTTTAATTGTATTAGCTATTTCTATATTTATTTTTTTGATGTGGTTGAGTTTTTTTTATTTTACAGGACACCCTATTCACGAAAAATGGTTCTTGATTTTATTTATTAGTTTAGTGTCTATTATTATTGTTCTTTCTGTTATCGTTGCCATCCGGCGGCTTTTCCATTTTTTTCCTATGCTGTTAATTTTATTGATATTTACCGGCTTTATTTTTGTTGTAGATTACGCTTACCACAACATTTTAGAGCCTCATCAGCAGAAGCGTATCAGTATTCTTCTTGGTTTGGAATCGGACTTGAAAGGGGCAGGGTACAATGTCAATCAGTCAAAAATTTCTATTGGTTCAGGCGGTTTTTTAGGAAAAGGGTTTTTAAAAGGCACACAGACAAAATACGATTTTGTGCCGGAGCAAAGTACGGACTTTATTTTCTGTACTATTGGTGAGGAATGGGGCTTTGTCGGTAGTACTATTTTTATTATTATTTTTGTGTTGCTATTGTGGCGAATAATTGTTTTAGCTGAACGACAACGATCCAGGTTTAGTAGAGTGTATGCTTATGGGGTTTTAAGTATTTTAATATTTCATTTTATGCTAAATATTGGGATGACCATCGGATTAATGCCGGTTATCGGCATACCTTTGCCATTTACTAGTTATGGCGGTTCATCGCTTTGGACATTTATCATTTTGTTGGCTTTGCTGTTACGATTTGATATGAATAGAAACGAAATAATCAGATAATTATGAGTGCATTAGATTTAATTATTCTTGTGTTGATTGGCTATGGTGCTGTCAGGGGATATATGAAGGGTGTAATTATGGAAGTAGCTAATATTTTGGCTATTCTCATCGGACTTTTTGCGACCATTCATTTTTCTCATTTTGTGGGGAGTTATTTATCTGCTCATTTTTCGTGGGATAACAGTTATGTTAAACCTGTTGCTTTTGTTATTACTTTTACCGTCTTTCTGTTGTTGATACAATTGCTAGCCCGCTTGATTGACAAAACACTGAAAAAAATTGGTTTGGGTATTTTTATCCGTATTGCCGGTATTTTGGTGGGAATGATAAAAGTGATTTTGATAATTGGTGCATTGCTTTTTGTGTTGCAATATGTGAACACACGGACTAACAATCAACTTTTTGAAGGTAAGTTTCTATCAGAAAGTCATTTGGCCGGACCAATACAGAACATCACAAATTTAGTGCTGCCACTGGAAAAATTTTAGAAATTTACCTTGTTTTTAAACTGACCTCATCACTTATACAGACAGTTTTTACTTTGATATACTTGTCTTACGGATTAAGTACCAGTTATAAAGCCATAAACTTACAACAGCTAATAAGCCAATACTAAAAATTATTATCCAAATTCTACCGGGGTGATAAGAGGTCCACAAAAAATCGGTTAGTTGCTGTTGTGTCATCCCCATCGCTTTGGCTGAGTGACTGAAAAAAGCGTTATGTGTGAGATTTTCATCTATCGGAAGACCGCGTTTAGTCATTTCATTCACCAATAAGGTATGCTTATCAGACATTGATTGATAAACATTGCCGGAAATAATACCAGCAAAGACATTGCCTAAAAATACAGGGATAAAGGAATAGCCCATATATAATGCTTTTTTGTCAGAAGAAGCAATACGCCCGATATATTCTGTAATCTTTGGCGAAGCAGCCATTTCGCCTACCGAGAAAACAAAAAGAGCAAATAAAATAAAAAGAACATTCTGGGTCATCAAAGTCAACGCCATACCAAATGAACTAATAATAAATCCGGTTATCATGCTAGTTAGTGGTCGCCACCGCATTACTAACGAAGAAATGAAAATTTGAAAAAGAATAATAAATAAGGCATCAAAATTGGTAATAAACTCAGCATCCATTTGACCATGGTCGCCATAGTTCTCAGCAATAAAAGGTATGGTTATATGAAAGAAATGATATAAGGATGCAGTATCAACCCACTGTGAAATAAAAACAGGTAAAGTAAAAAACAATTGATTGTACATCGTCCAAAATCCGGCTACAATCAGTAAAAAAATAACAAATTTTAAGTCCTTTATGACCAGTCCAATGTTAATAAATACTTGTTTAAGTGATGCTCCGAAAGGTGTTTTGTTAGGCTCTCTTTCCGGTTCTTTATAGAAAAATAATAATATAAAGTTTATTGAAATAATACCGGCTGATATATAAAAAACCATATTATATGAAGCACCCCGGAAAAGGAGGGTTAGCATTGGTCCGATGAATGCCCCAAAGTTTACCATCATATAGAAGATACCAAATCCTATGGAGGAAGTTTTTTCGGTAGTGGTTTTGGCAATGGTGGCAGAAATAATGGGCTTGAAAAGTGCGGCGCCCAATGCTAAGTAAAGATACATGGAAAAAACACCCACAAAACTATGGAACATAGGTAGCAAAATAAAAGCTGAGGTGTAAATAGAGAAAGCAAGCATCAGGACTCTTTTATAGCCGTATTTATCGGCAATAGAACCTGTAATAACCGGCAAAAAATATAAGATACCGGTGCCTACACCCATAATAATTCCTTTCTGTGCTTGTGAGAATTCCAGCCCACCCAAGTCTGATGAGCCTGTTAAGTAGTTGGCAAATAGCATAAAGAAACCATACCATGCAAAGCGTTCAAAAAGTTCAATAGTGTTAGCTACCCAGAAAGTACGAGGAAATTTATATTTCATGGGTGCAAAAATAGAAAAAACTAAATCAAAGAAGAAAATGCGAGGTGTTAATGCAGATTTTAATAATAATCTTGAACCTTATCTCCGTAATAGTCATCATATTTCTCGTTGTAGAAATCATAAATTGGCGTGTCGCGTTTATGTAAAATCCGCACCCAATTATTTCTGTATATTTCGCCTCATGCCGTAGAGTGTAATAATTCAAAGTCTTCGCCGGCTATATTAGGATTATAAAATACAAATTTTATATTTGTTTGGTTGTCAATGGTTTTAAAGTAATGCCAAATTTCATAGGGATAGGCACTGGGTTCATGGTAGCTTGTAACAATGTCGTCAGGTCTGCCATATTTTAAAAAAACCCTGCCTCGTTCTGTTTGATAACCCTTTCGTCTCAAGTAGGAATAATTATCATTAACAATTTTTACTTGCAGTTTATAATGTTCCCATTCCTTTTGGGGGTCATTAGGGTTTCGTTTTAGCCAAAAGCCAAGAAAAAAACTTTGCATGTATTTCAGGTTTTTCAGTTTGAGTTGTTGGCGTGCAAACGATAATTCCTGCTGGGTTGAAATGGGATATAGATATTTGATAAATAGCGTGAGACTATCAATTGGCATTGTGGCAACAAATGAGTTTAACAGGTCTGTTTGTGGTATCGTGTCCAAAAGTTTTTTGTCAATTTTAGGGTTACTTCGTACAAAATGATACTTTTGTTTTCCTTTCGTTATACCGGTTTTATCAACAACTTCAACCACGATGTTGTAATCGCCGGAGGGTAATGATGAAATATCAATTTTCGGGAATAGAATTTCTACCGGCTTAGTTATTTTTCTTTCATAGTAAGCATATTTTGAAAGGGCA